>Ga0209344_10001379_pt1 | contig 31996 bp, 27 predicted proteins | sample Cruoilmetagenom6_FD_187293 | JGI IMG/M metagenome (GOLD analysis project Ga0209344, IMG submission 187293) | Oil polluted marine microbial communities from Coal Oil Point, Santa Barbara, California, USA - Santa Barbara Oil Seep Sample 6 (SPAdes)... | ecosystem: Environmental > Aquatic > Marine...
CGGCTGCGCCGTGGTCATTTCCCACGACCGCTTCTTCCTCGACCGGATCTGCACCCACATGCTGGCCTTCGAGGGCGACGCGCATGTGGAATGGTTCGAGGGCAATTTCGGGGATTACGAAGAAGACAAGAAGCGCCGCCTTGGCGCCGACGCGCTGGAGCCCACGCGGATGAAGCACAAGAAGTTTGCGAGGTAACGTTGAAAAGCATTGCTTTTCAACGCGTGCGCGAAAGCGATTGCCACGCAATTGCGTGCGCACCCGGTTGAGAATGTGCGCCGATCTGACATCTTGAGGGCGGTCTTCGGGCCGCCCTTTTTCCTTGTGTCAGGCTTCGACCCGGCCCGCTCACTCTTTCAACCGCTTGCGCAGCATCTCCTCCAGCTTCACCTCGCGCGCGATATGCATCTGCGCCCAGGTCGCCAACAGCCGGTTGATTCGCGCCTGATACCCCTTCCCCATCGCCCGATAGAACCGCGCCACCGAGCAATCCAGGTAGAGCGTCACCTTTTCCTTCGGCTCGGTCACGTCCAGATCGGCCTCCAGCGTGTGCCACGCATCGGGGATCTCGTCCGCGATCCGGATCGGAATCCAGTCGTCCCGCATCAGTTGGATCAGGTTCTTCATCAGCCCTTCGCGGTCAATACGTTCGGTCTTGGTGATGCGGGCCATCGGCACCTCCGGTTCGGGGCGCCCAACATTGCCCCGATCGGTTAATCCCCGGTCAAGCCACCGCACCGACCGGGGACCGACGCGATACCGACGGCCCTTTCCGCGACGGCAGTCAGCCTTTATGACGGGGCAGAATTTCTGGCCCCGGACCCGCACATGACCCGATTTGACGTGATCATCCTTGGCGCCGGCCCGGCCGGAAGCGCCGCCGCCGTGACCGCCCGGCGCGCGGGCCTCAGCGTTGCGGTGATCGACAAGGCGCGTTTCCCGCGCGCCAAGCTCTGCGGCGGGCTCTTTACCGGGCGCGCGCAGGGATATTACCAAGAGATTTTCCAGCACACGCTCGATCCGCAACTGTTCGAGCCGCGCGACCGCTTCGCCTTTCACCTCGACGGCACCCCGCTGGGCGGGTCCGAACACACTTTGCCGGTCTACCTGACAATGCGCTGGGACATGGACCGCCTGCTATTCGAACGGGCGGTTCAGGCGGGGGCATCAGATTACTCGGGCTGTCGCGTGACAGAGCTTGATCTGGCGGCGCAACGTGTCGAGCTGGATGACGGCACAGCCCTTGAATATCTGATACTTATCGGCGCGGACGGGGTGCAAAGCCGCGTCGCGCGTGCGCTGTTCGGGCAATCCTTCGACAAGGCGCGCATCGGCTTTGCGCTCGAGGTGGAGGCCCCGCCGCAGCCCGACAACCCGGTGGTGCGAATCGATTTCGACGCGGCCAGCTGGGGCTATGGCTGGCAGTTTCCCAAACGCGGCAGCACCACCATCGGCATCGGCGGGCTGCAGGCCGAAAACCCGGAAATTCAGGCCCGGCTGGCCACCTACCGCGCGCAGCTGGACGATGCCAGCACGGCACGGGTCAAGGGGCATTTCCTGCCCTTCGGCGACTATCGCCGCGTTCCGGGGCGCGCTGCGGTTCTGCTGGCCGGAGATGCGGCAGGCTTTGTCGATCCAATCACCGGCGAGGGCATCGCCTATGCGATGAAAAGCGGGCAGTTGGCCGCCGATGCCGCCGCCACCGCGATCCGGGCGGGCCAACCGGATACCGCACTGCGGATCTATGCGCGTCAGGTCCGTCCGATCCAGCGCTCGCTGCGTCTGGCCTGTGTCTTGCGCCCGCTGATCTTTGCGCCGCGCGCGCGGCCATTCTTCCGCCGGGCCTTCGCCAGTTCGACAACCGTCAAGCACGCCTACCTGTCGATGCTGTCCGGCGAAATCGAGTACCCCCGGCTGATGTGGCTGATCGCGCGCCGCATCCCCGCCGCCGTCTGGCGCCGCCTGCGCCGGGCCTGAATCCACCGACCGGCGGGCTTTCGCTCAGATTTTTCACCTTCCCTCTTGCGCGATTGGTCGCGGCATCGCATATTATAAGGCGCGACGTTACAGCTATCGACCACCTGCTCCTCACGGCTCAGTCACTCGATCTTGCACGACTAGCCAGGCTGCCGCACCTCCGCGGGCAGCGATTATTGAAGGAGACCAACGGATGGCAAATGGCACCGTAAAATGGTTCAACGCAACTAAAGGCTTCGGCTTCATCGCACCGGAAACCGGTGGAAAAGACGTATTTGTTCACATTTCTGCAGTTGAGCGCGCCGGTCTGACCGGTCTGGCCGACGACCAGAAAGTAACATTTGACGTCGAAGCAGGCCGCGATGGCCGCGAATCCGCGACGAACATCGCGCTGGCGTAAACCGCCGCATGACATTTCGAAATTGGGGCCTTCGGGCCCCTTTTTCATTTCTGGCCCTGCTTTACTGATTCTGTTTCTGCGCCCGCGCGATCAGCGCCGCCACTGACGGCCCGACCGCCGCCACGATCAGCGCCACGCCATCTCTGTTCGGATGGATACCGTCAGCCTGAAAGAACGCCCCCCGATCACCGTCCACCTCGGCCTCGATCCCGTCGAAAAAACTCTCCAGGTAGAGCGTGTCGTAACGCTCGGCGAGTTCGGGATAGATCGCATCGAACGCCGCCTTGTAGTCTGGCCCGTAGTTTCCCGGCGCCCGCAGCCCGATCAACAGAACGGCAACATCCCGCGCCTCGGCAGCCTTCAGAATCGCCTCCAGGTTGGCGCGGCTCACAGCCGGATCAATGCCGCGCAGCAGGTCATTGCCGCCCAGCGCCACGATCATCGCATCCACATCCTCCGTCAGGCTCCATTCCACGCGGGCTGCCCCGCCCTGCGTGGTGTCGCCCGACACGCCGCCATTGATCAGCCGCGCGTCGATGCCCTGCTCGGCCAGCCAGTGCTCCAGTTGCGGCACGAAACCGTCCTGCTGCACCAGTCCGTAACCCTGCGTCAGGCTGTCACCCAGCGCCAACACCGTCACCGGTTCTGTCGCCACGGCACGGGCAGCGGGCAAGGCGGCCGACAGAAACGTGACCAAAAGAAACACTGACCGCGCCTTGCCCCACCGGCGCCATAGCCCATATGTGAGACAACCATTTGCAAACAGGCGCGTTTTCATGAGCCATCCTCTTTTGTCATTGTCCGGCGCCGCGCTGTCGCTCAGATCGAACGCCGGTCTGGTCGAGATACTTCATGGCATTACCCTCGAAGTCCAGAGCGGCGAGACACTTGGCCTTGTCGGCCCGTCCGGGTCCGGCAAATCCTCGCTGCTGATGCTGATGGGCGGGCTGGAGCGGGCAACAGACGGGACCGTCATGGCGCTGGGGCACGATCTGTCCGCCATGTCCGAGGACGCGCTGGCGCGGTTGCGCTGCGACCATTTCGGCGTAATCTTCCAATCCTTTCATCTCATTCCGACGATGACCGCGCTCGAAAATGTCGCAACCCCGCTGGAACTGGCCGGGCGCGCCGATGCCTTTGACCGGGCGCGGGCAGAACTGGATGCCGTCGGGCTTGGCGCGCGCGCCGATCACTACCCCTCGCAACTCTCGGGCGGCGAACAGCAGCGCGTGGCGCTGGCCCGCGCCGCAGCGCCCCAGCCCGATATCATCCTCGCCGATGAACCGACCGGCAATCTCGACAGCAGCACCGGCGCGGTGATCATCGATCTGCTCTTTGATCTGCGCGACCGGCACGGCACGACGCTGGTGCTAGTCACCCATGACGCAGACCTTGCCGCGCGCTGCGACCGCGTCATCGCCCTGCGCGACGGCCGCATCGACCCCGTGGCCAGCGCCGCATGAGGCTGATGCTCGCCGCACGACTGGCCCGGCGCGAATTGCGCGGTGGCCTGGCGGGGTTTCGTATCCTGCTGGTCTGCATCATCCTCGGCGTGGCGGCCATCGCCGCAGTCGGCACCGTGCGCGAAAGCATCGCTGCCGGTCTGGCGCGGGACGGTGCGGCCCTGCTGGGCGGCGATGCCGAGATCGAGCTGACATACCGTTTCGCCAGCCCGCCCGAACGGGCATGGATGACGCGCAACGCCGATCACATCTCGGAAATCGTCGACTTTCGCTCGCTCGCCCTCGGCCCGGACGAAACCCGCGCGCTGACCCAGGTGAAGGCCGTCGATGACGCCTATCCCCTGATCGGCCAGGTCGGGCTGGACCCGGCAATACCGCTGCGCGACGCGCTGGCCGGGAAGGGTGGCCTGCCCGGCGGCGTCATGGCCCCGGCGCTGATCGCGCAGCTGGGGCTGGAGATCGGCGACACCTTCCGCCTTGGCACGCAGGATTTCCGCCTGATGGCCGCATTGGTGGAAGAACCTGACAACGCTGTGGGCGGTTTCGGCCTCGGGCCGCGCAGTATCGTTTCTACCCGGGCGCTTGATGCCTCCGGTTTGCTGGCCCCCGGCACGCTGTTCAGCGCGCGCTACCGGCTGGACCTGCCACCGAACACGGACCTGGCGGCAGTGCAGGCCGAGGCCGAAGCCGCCTTTGCCTCCAGCGGCCTCAGTTGGCGCGACGCGCGCAACGGCGCGCCGGGCGTGGCCGCATTCGTGCGCCGCCTCAGTGCGTTCCTGGTGCTGGTCGGCCTCAGCGGGCTGGCGGTGGGCGGCGTCGGCATATCTGCCGCAGTGCGTGCCTATCTGGCGCGCAAGACGCCGGTGATCGCCACCCTGCGCACGCTGGGGGCCGAGCGCAGCGTGATCTTTGCCAGCTACCTGATGCAGATCGGCGCGCTTGCAGCACTGGGGATCGCGGCGGGCGTCCTGTTGGGGGCGGGGCTGCCGGTGGCCCTGTCATCGCTGCTCGCCTCGCGGCTGCCGGTATCCGCAGTCTTTGCCTTCTACCCCACACCGATGATCGAAGCCGCGATCTATGGCGCCTTTACCGCGCTTGTCTTTACCCTTTGGCCACTGGCGAGGGTGCTGGATATCCGCGCCGCCAGCCTCTTTCGCGGGGACGCCGCCCAAAGCCGCGCCATCCCGCCTTGGCCCTTCGTGGTCGTCACGGCGCTCCTGCTCGCCGGGCTTCTGAGCACGGCAATCTGGTTCTCGGGCAATCTGCGGCTGACGCTCTGGACGGCAGGCGGCATCCTCGGCGCGCTGATCCTGCTGGCGCTATCGGCACAAGGCGTGCGCGCGCTGGCCCGCGCACTGCGCCCCGTCGCACGCGGCAGACCGCCCCTACGCTGGGCGCTTGCGGCAATCGGAGGGCCGAGCACCACGGCGGGGCCGGTTGTGCTGTCGCTGGGGCTGGGCCTGTCGGTCCTGGCCGCTGTCGGACAAATCGACGGTAACCTGCGCGGCGCGATCCAGGGCGATCTGCCCGAGCGTGCCCCATCCTTCTTCTTCGTCGATCTGCAAAAGGATCAGATGGCAGGCTTTCGCGCCCGGCTGGAAGGCGATCCGGGCGTCAGCCGGATCGAGAGCGCGCCGATGCTGCGCGGGATCATCACCCGGATCAACGACCGTCCCGCATCCGAGGTCGCGGGCGATCACTGGGTGCTGCGCGGCGACCGGGGCGTGACCTATTCCTCCACCCCGACAAAGGCAACGCGCGTCACCGCTGGCCAGTGGTGGCCCGAAGATTACACCGGCCCGCCGCAGATCAGCTTTGCCGCCGAAGAAGCCGAAGAAATGGGGCTGTCGCTGGGAGACACCATCACCGTGAACATCCTGGGCCGCGACATCACGGCCACGGTGACAAGCCTGCGCGACGTGGATTTCTCCACCGCCGGGATCGGTTTCATCATGTCGATGAACCCCTCCGCCCTGGAGGGCGCGCCCCATAGTTTCATATCCACCGTCTATGCCGACGTGGCATCAGAGCCCGCAATCCTGCGCGACATCGCCGCACGCTATCCCAACGTGACCGCGATCAGCGTGCGCGACGCCATCAACCGGGTCGCAGCACTGCTGGCGGGGTTGGCCACGGCCACCTCATGGGGGGCAGCCTCGACGCTGCTGACAGGGTTCCTGGTGTTGATCGGCGCGGCGGCGGCGGATCAGGCCGCACGGGTTCACGAGGCAGCGGTGCTCAAGGTTCTGGGCGCCACCCGTGGCCGCATCCTGCGCAGCCTCGCCCTGCGCGCGGCGCTTCTGGGGGCGGCGGCGGGCATCGTGGCCATCGGCGCGGGTATCCTGGGCGGCTGGGCGGTCAGCCACTACGTGATGGAGACCAGCTACACCATCATCTGGTCCTCGGCGCTGATCATCGTGGCGGGCGGCATCGGCGTCACGCTGCTGGCAGCAATCGGCTTTGCGCTGCGCCCGCTGGCAGTGCGGCCCGCGCAAGTCTTGCGCGCCCGCGAATGAGGCGCGCAGGGTATCGTGGCGGATCGACGCGCGACGAAATCACCGTTGCAGGATTATTGTGAGCCCTCTCAACGAAATTCTCCATTGCAGCAAATAGGAACTGTCGCTGGGCAGAAAAAATTCAACAATTGCGAGGGCTTGGAGTGGTTTTTTTGTCACCGTAAGACAAGTTGATTGGCGCATGGTCCTCTAACGGGGGTTTGGTAAATACAAAACGGATAAATTTCATGAATCGTCACGACGCGCTTAATCGAGCGTCTAATGATTGCTGAACACACCTCTCCCGGTCACTGACTCAAGTTCTCTAAAAAGAGGGTCAGCGACCGCGTATTGCGATCAGGCTACTGGATATATTGGTACAACTCGGCACATCCCCAGATCGTCGCGCTGGCGATCAGGCTACCGGCTGCACCTACCAGAAGCTCTCGAATGAGCTTAGGCATGGTATCTCCAAGACTGATATGGATGACGATGGCCTGAAACGAAAAAAGACTCCACATAGGAGCCTCAGACACAAATCGCCAAAGCAAGAATAACATAAATTTCGAGACGATGGAAGCAGTGATGTGGGAGAGTGCAGCGGCTACGCGAGACAAACGAAGCGAGACAGATGAGGTCCCCGTAAACGTTCTAAAAATGACCGATTTGGGAACGCGGTGTGTTGCGTAGCGCAGTGATTGTCGAGTCTGAGCCGAAAGCTCACTTAGCCCGAAACGTCACTTTTCAAGATAAACCACGCGCATGCAAATCTCTGCTTCCGCGTGGCTCTGTAATTATTTCTCAGGCCGGATGTTTTGCCCCGGCGGGGCAAAACATCCGGAAAGGCATCACTCCGCCACGTCTGCATAGTCCTCAAGCGGCGGACAGGTACATATCAGAAACCGGTCGCCATGGACGTTGTCCACGCGATTGACCGGCGGCCAATATTTGTCGACGCGGAAGGCCCCCGGAGGGAAACAGCCCTGCTCACGGGTGTAGGGCCGGTCCCAATCGGTGACCAGATCCTCCATCGTGTGCGGCGCGTGTTTCAGCGGGTTGTTTTCGGCGTCGATCTTGCCTTCCTCGATAGCGCGGATCTCCTCGCGGATCGCCAGCATCGCATCACAGAACCGGTCAAGCTCGGCCTTGGTCTCGCTCTCGGTCGGCTCGACCATCAGCGTGCCGGGGACCGGAAAGCTCATCGTCGGTGCGTGGAACCCGCAATCGACCAGCCGCTTGGCGATGTCATCCACCGTCACGCCAGCGCTTTTCTCGAACGGGCGGGTGTCGAGAATGCACTCATGCGCCACACGCCCCGTCGGCCCCTTGTAAAGAACGTCATACGCCCCTTCCAGCCGCTTGGCGATGTAGTTGGCATTGAGGATCGCCACGCGCGTCGCCTGTGTCAGCCCCTCGCCACCCATCATCAGGATATAGGCCCACGAGATCGGCAGCAGCGACGGCGAGCCGAATGGCGCGGCGCTGACCGGCCCCTCGGTGCCGCCGGTGCTGGGATGGCCCGGCAGATGCGGCACCAGATGCGCCTTGACGCCGATCGGCCCCATGCCGGGACCACCACCGCCATGCGGGATGCAGAAGGTCTTGTGCAGGTTGAGGTGGCTCACGTCACCACCCAGATCGCCGGGGCGGCTGAGCCCCACCATCGCGTTCATGTTGGCCCCGTCGATATAGACCTGCCCGCCATGATCGTGAACGATCTTGCAAACCTCGATCACGGTCTCCTCGAACACGCCATGGGTGCTGGGATAGGTGATCATGCAGGCCGCCAGATTTTCCGAATGCTTCTCGGCCTTGGCGCGGAAATCTTCCACGTCGATATCGCCATTCTCGGCAGATTTGACCACCACGACCTTCCAGCCGACCATCTGGGCGCTGGCAGGGTTGGTGCCATGCGCGCTGACCGGGATCAGACAGACATTGCGATGCCCCTCGCCTCGCGCCCGGTGATAGGCCGCGATCGACAGCAGACCGGCATATTCGCCCTGCGCCCCCGAATTGGGCTGCATCGAAATCGCCGCATAGCCGGTGATCTCGCATAGTTTCGCACTCAGATCCGCGATCAACTCGGCATAGCCTTCTGCCTGATCGGCCGGCACGAATGGATGCAGCCTCGAGAATTCGCGCCAGCTGACCGGCATCATCTCGGCGGCGGCATTCAGCTTCATCGTGCAGCTGCCCAGCGGGATCATCGCGCGATCCAGCGCGAGGTCGCGATCCGCCAGACGCCGCATGTAGCGCATCATCTCGGTCTCGGCGCGGTTCATGTGGAAAATGGGATGCGTCAGATATTCCGACGTGCGGTGCATGTTTTCGGGGATGCGATATTCGGGCGTGAAATCCTCGTCCTTCTCGGTGATCCCGAAGGCCCGCCAGACCGCCTCGATATTCTCGGGGCGGGTGCATTCATCAAGGCTGATGCCGACGCGGGTTTCGCCCACTTTACGCAGGTTGATCTTTTCGTCCACCGCCGATTTCATCACCGCTGCCTGCAACGGGCCGACATCCACGGTGATCGTGTCAAAGAAGAACTTCGGATCAACCTTGAACCCCGCCGCCTCCAGCCCGCGGGCCAGGCGCACCGTCTTGCGATGGATGCGTTGCGCGATGGCCTTGAGGCCCTTGGGCCCGTGGAACACGGCATACATCGACGCCATGACCGCCAGCAGCGCCTGCGCGGTACACACGTTGCTGGTGGCTTTCTCGCGGCGGATATGCTGCTCGCGGGTTTGCAGCGCCAGCCGGTAGGCACGATTGCCGTGACTGTCGACGCTGACCCCCACAAGGCGGCCCGGCATGGCGCGTTTATAGGCGTCGCGGCAGGCCATATAGGCCGCGTGCGGGCCACCATAGCCCAAAGGCACGCCAAAGCGCTGGGTGCTGCCCACAGCGATATCGGCATTCATCGCGCCCGGCTCCTTGAGCAGGGTCAGGGCCATCGGATCGGCGCTGACGATTCCGATCGCGTCATGTTCGTGAAGCTGCGCAATGTGGTCGGTGAAATCGCGCACATGCCCATAGGTGCCCGGATACTGGAAAATCGCGCCAAAAACCGCGCTGGCATCCATCTTGTCCGGGTTGCCGACAATCACTTCGATCCCCAACGGCGCGGCGCGGGTCTGGATCACCGCGATGTTCTGCGGATGGCAGTCGCGGTCAACAAAGAAGGCTTTCTGTTTCGATTTGGCCACGCGCTGCGCGGTGGTCATCGCTTCGGCGCAGGCCGTGCTTTCGTCCAGCAGCGACGCGTTGGCGATCTCCAGGCCCGTCAGGTCACTGATCATGGTCTGGAAGTTCAGCAGCGCTTCAAGCCGCCCCTGGCTGATCTCGGGCTGATAGGGGGTGTAGGCCGTGTACCATGCGGGGTTTTCCAGAATGTTCCGCTGGATCGCAGGCGGCGTCACCGTGCCATGATACCCTTGCCCGATGAGCGAGGTCAGAACCTTGTTCTTGCTGGCTGTCACCCGCATGTGGTGCAGCAATTCGCGCTCGGACTTGGCCTTGCCGAAATCGAGCGGCTTTTTCTGACGGATGGATTTCGGTACCGTCTGATCGATCAGCGCATCAAGGTTTTCTACCCCCAGCACGTCCAGCATCGCCTCCATCTCTTCGGGCGATGGCCCGATGTGGCGCCGATTGGCAAAATCATATGGCAGATAGTCGGTCGGTTCAAAAGCCATGTCGGCCTCCCCTAATGAATGGCGTGCGGGCGCACACGGCCCGCTCCGCCTTATCAATGTTCCAAAATACTCCCGCCGAAGGAGCCTGAAATCCACATGGATTTCTCTGGCGCCTCCGCCGTCAGCCGATGAATTTCTTGTACGCGGCCTCGTCCATGAAATCGTCCATCTGGCTGGCGTCGCTTGGCTTGATCTTGAACATCCAGCCATCCCCCAGCGGGTCGTCATTGACCTTGCTCGGCTCGTCGGTCAGCACGTCATTCACTTCCATGATCTCGCCGTCGATCGGGGCCAGAATATCGCTGGCGGCCTTGACGCTCTCGATCACCACGACCTCATCATCCTTGGTCACTTCATTGCCTACCGAGGGCAGCTCGACAAAGACGATATCGCCCAGCTGTTCGGCGGCATGCTCGGTGATGCCCACGACCACGATGTCATCCTCGACGCGCAGCCATTCGTGTTCTTCAGTGAATTTCATTATGTTCTTCTCCTTGAGATCAGCGTTTGAAATTGGCGGGGACAAACGGCATCGCCGTCACCTTGGCAGGCAGCCTCTTGCCGCGCACATCCCCGTAGATCGTTGTCTCTGGCCCGGCAAAGGCCGTCGCGACATATCCCATCGACATCGGACCACCCAGCGTCGGGCCGAACGCGCCCGACGTCACATGGCCGATCACATCGCCTCCCTCGGCATGGGCATAAAGCTGGGTGCCTTCACGCATCGGCGCGCGGCCCTCGGGGCGCAGGCCGACACGCCGGCGCACCGGGCCGTCCGCCTGCTGGGACAGGATGACATCCGCGCCGGGAAATCCGCCCGCGCGCGCGCCACCGGCACGGCGCACCTTCTGGATCGCCCAGCCCAGCCCGGCCTCGATCGGCGTCGTACCTTCGTCGATATCGTGCCCATAAAGGCACAGCCCGGCCTCCAGCCGCAGGCTGTCACGGGCACCAAGGCCGATCGGCTCGACCTCGTCATGCGCAAGCAGTTTGCGCGTCAGCGCTTCGGCGTCATCCGCCGCGACCGAAATCTCGAAACCGTCCTCACCGGTATAGCCTGACCGCGACATCACGGCCGATATGCCGTCCAGATCGACATCGAGGGCCACATCCATGAATTTCATATCCGCCACGGCGCCGTTGAGCCGCGACAGGACCGTCACGGCCGAGGGGCCCTGCAGCGCCAGCAGCGCGCGCGTGTCCAGAACCTCGATCTTGCAGGTGTCCGACAGGTGTTTTTGCATATGCGCGATGTCGGCATCCTTGCAGCCCGCATTGACCACGACAAAGATATGATCGCCCATGTTGGCGATCATCAGGTCATCCAAGATGCCGCCGTGATCGTTCAGGAACATCGCATATCGCTGCCGCATCTCACCAAGCCCTGCGACATCGACCGGCACCAGCGTCTCCAGCGCCTGCGCGGCATCGGCGTAGTTTCCCGATTTCGGCCAGATCACCACCTGGCCCATATGGCTGACATCAAACAGCCCGGCCTCGGCCCGGCAATGCAGATGCTCTTTCATCACGCCCATCGGGTATTGCACGGGCATCTCGTAGCCCGCAAAGGGCACCATCTTGGCCCCAAGTTCCTTGTGTAGTGCATTTAGTGGCGTCACACGCAGATCGCTCATCTCGGCCTCCTCACTTTGGCGCCGACCTTTCACGATCAAAATGATCCGAACGGATACGGCATCGTCAATAGTGCTGGCCCCGAATGACCGCACTGCGATGCCCCCTCTGTCCTTTTGCCTGAGATCGCTATCCCTTCGGCGCCTTGCACGGACGTACAAGATCTCTCCAGAGTCCTTATCCCTCGACCGGTCCTTGTCGCCTGAGAGTTTCCGGGGCGGTTGCTCCTTCGGCATCGGCTTTGCGCCGATTCTCCCGGTCGGGGTAGAGTACACCGTAGTATGCAGTTTCGCGTCGGGCAAGCAGGATTTGAACCGGGCAAACCACCTTCCCGCACCTCAACGAAACGCGCGGTTCTGCCGGGCCAAAGCCCGGCTTAGCTGCTGAAGTGGCGCAGGGCGGGCTTTGCTGCGGCACCGTCCATCCGCGTCGTTCCGCACCCGGCCGGGGCAAGGATACGCTCCAACGCGATATTGTCGCACACCAGCGCATCCAGGGTGATCGTGTCGAGATGGGCAAAGAAGGCTTCCGCCGCCGCGGCAATGGCCTCGCGCAGGCGGCACGCCTCGGTCAACGGGCAGGAATTGTCCACATCCGCAAAGCACTCGGCAGCCGTGTACCCCGCCTCGATGTCGCGAAACACATCGCCGATGACGATCTCGCCCGCAGGCCGCCCCAGCGTCACGCCACCATTGCGGCCCCGCTGCGTCTCCAGGTAGCCAAGCTGCGCCAACTGGTTGATGATCTGCGCCAGATGACTCTCGGAAGTCTTGCAGCGCGCTGCAACCTCGGCCTTGGTCGCCAGCCGTCCGGGCTGTACCGCGCAATACATCAGGACACGCATGGCAATATTGCTGCGTTTGGTGATTCGCATCTGCGGTCCTCCCCTACGGTTCCGGCATGCTTGAAGTTCCGCCACTCTGCCTGCATTACGAAGCCGTGCCATTGACCCAAATCAAAAGGACGGCAGGCAAATGACCCCGCATGACGCCTATTTCTTTGGTTACGGCAGCCTGGTGAACCGCGCCACGCATGGATATGCAGACCCGCAGCCCGCCACATTGACAGGCTGGCGGCGTGTCTGGCGTCACACCGACCTGCGCCCGGTCGCCTATCTCACCGTGGTCCCGGACCCTGATTGCGTGATCGACGGGCTGATCGCAGGCGTGCCCGGCGATGATTGGCAGGCCCTCGACGTGCGAGAAGGGGCCTATGACCGCATCCACGCGACAGATCAGGTCCGCCATCCACTGTCGCACAGGCCGCAGATCGCCCTCTACACGATCCCCGAGGGCAAACATGGCCGCCCCACGGACGCGCATCCGGTGCTGCTCAGCTATATCGACGTGGTGGTGCAGGGGTATTTGCGCGAATACGGACAAGACGGGGCGCAACGGTTCTTCGACACCACCGACGGCTGGAACGCGCCCGTGCTCAATGATCGCGCCGCACCGATCTATCCACGCCACTGCACGCTCAGCGCCGAAGAGCAGGCCTTTGTCGATGACGCGCTCGTCGCGCTATCGGCGCAGGTTAAAGAGCTGTAGCAGCCGCGCCTGTCGCTGAAACGGCTCGATGCCATCCGGTGGCGCGTTCTGGGCCATGACCCGGCGCGCCAGCAGAAAGGCCAGCAGACCAAAGATCACCCCGCCCAGCGCCTGCCCGATCAGAACGCCCGGCGCGCCGAACAATGCCGCCCCCAGCATCACCAGCGGCACCGTGCCCAATGTATGCCGCCCCCAATTCATCCAGGTGGAATAGAACGGACGGCCAAGGTTGTTGAACGCAGCGTTCGACACGAACAGCATACCGTTGAAGAAGAACAACAGCGCCAGCGGCCCGCAGAACAGGTAGACCAGATCGCGCGTCAGGTCCGTTGCGGTTAACAAATCCGCAATCGGCGCGCGCAGCACGAACAGCACCACCGACACCGTACCCACCACAAGCGCGGTAAAGACCAGCCCGGCATTGAACCCGCCATGCACGCGGTCGTTGTTTCCGGCCCCGTAATTCTGCCCGATGATCGGCCCGACAGCGCCCGACATGGCAAAGATCACGCCGAAGGCCAGCGGCGTCAACCGTCCGACGATGGCCATGCCCGCCACCGCCAGCTCGCCGAAATCGGCCATCGCGCGGGTCACGTAGGCTTGCCCGATGGGCGTGGCCAGTTGGGTCAGGATCGCGGGCCCCGCGATGGCCAGAACCGGCGGAAAATCCCGCGCAAGGCCCCGCGCCGTGGGCTGGGTGAACCCGCCGTAATGTTTCAGGATCGGCAGCAACGATGTGGCCGCGATCGCCACCCGTGCCGCGACCGATGCCAGTGCCGCGCCGGTCAGTTCCAGATCAAGGCCGAAGATCAGGATCGGGTCGAGGACCGCGTTGAGCGTACCACCATAGAGAGTCGCATACATCGCGCGGCGCGCATCGCCATGCGCCCGCAGGATCGCCCCCCCGACCATGCCGATGATCAGCAAGGGCAGGCTCGGCACGATGATCTGCAGGTAATGCACCGCCAGTGCCGCCGTCTCCCCCGTGGCCCCCAGCAGCGTCACAAGCTCGGCCAGCCAGAGCCAGACAACGCCCGCGAACACCGCGCCGAAAACCACCCCGTAGATCAGCGCATTGGTGGCGCGGTCCTTGGCCAATGCGCGCTCTCCGGCCCCCAGCGCACGCGCCACCAGCGCACCTGCGGAAATCGCCATGCCGATGCCAAAGGACGTGGTGAAAAACAGGATCGCGCCGGCATAGCCCACCGCCGCCGCCAGCTCGGCCTTGCCCAGCATCGCGATAAAGATCATGTCGACGAAATCGACGAAAAAGATCGCCATCAACCCGACCGACGCGGTCAGGGACATCACGCTGACATGGCGGAACAGATTCCCGCTCAGGAATTTCGCTTGGGTGTCGGCCACGCACGCGCCTCCAATGGACTGCACGCCAACCAATCAGATGTGCGCTAACAAGCCAAGCCGCGATCGAGATAGGGCGCACCCTGCGCCCACGCACATCATCCGCGGGCGCGGATCACCTGCAACAGCGGCAACACCTGCGCCATCTCCGGCCCATGGGCCTGCCCCGTCAGCGCCTTGCGCAGCGGCATGAAAAGCCCGCGCCCCTTGCGCCCGGTCTGCTCCTTGACGGCGGTCGTCCATGTGCCCCAGCTGGTCTCGTCCAGTGGCCCGTCGGGCAGCAGTGCCATCGCCTCGGCAATAAACGCGCGATCCTCATCGGCGATGTCAGGCTCCGCCCCGTCGCGGAACAGCTCCCACCAGCCCTTGAGGTCATGCAACGTCGTGATGTTATCCTGCGTCACCGCCCAGAACCGTTCGGCCAGATCATCCGGCACACCGATCGCGGCGATTGTCGGCGCGACGGCGGTGTAATCCAGAGATTGCAGATAATGCGCGGTCAACGGAAAGAGGTCAGCCACATCGAATTTGGTCGGTGATGAGCCGAAGCGGTCCAGATCGAAACCCTCGATCAGTTCCGCCATGTCCTTGCGCAATTCCACCGGGTCAGCCGATCCCAGCCGCGCCATCAGGCTCAGCAGCGCCATCGGCTCCACCCCTTGCTCGCGCAGATCACGCAGGCTCAACACGCCCAGACGCTTGGAAAGCGACTCGCCCTGCGGCCCGGTCAGCAATGAATGATGTGCAAACGACGGAACCGTGCCGCCCAGCGCCTCGATGATCTGAATCTGCGTCGCGGTGTTGGTCACGTGATCAGATCCGCGCACCACATGGGTCACGCCCATCTCGGTATCATCCACCACCGACGCCAAAGTGTAGAGGATCTGACCGTCGCCCCGTATCAGCACAGGGTCGCTCACCGATGCCGCATCAATGCTGATGTCGCCCAGAACGCCGTCGCGCCATTCGATCCGGCTCTGATCCAGCTTGAAGCGCCACACGCCCGGCCCGCGCTCGGCGCGCAGTGCGTCCTTCTCGGCCTCGCTCAACGCCAGTGCCGCGCGATCATAGACCGGCGGACGCCCCATGTTCAGTTGTTTCTTGCGCTTCAGGTCCAATTCGGTCGGCGTCTCGAACGCCTCATAGAACCGGCCCATCTCGCGCAGTTTTTCGGCCGCGGCCTCATAGCGATCCAGCCGCAGCGATTGCCGCTCGACCCGATCCCAGGTCAGGCCCAACCACTCCAGGTCTTCCTTCAGCGCATCGACATAAGTCTCTTTGCTGCGCTCGGGGTCCGTGTCATCAATCCGCAGGATGAACGTGCCACCTGCCTTGCGCGCGATCATGAAGTTCATCAGCGCAGTACGCAGATTGCCGACATGAATGTAGCCGGTGGGCGATGGGGCAAATCGAGTGGTGGTCATATGGGACGCTCCTGAGGTCGAGCGGGATGTGTCACAGCCGCGCCCGATTGTCCAGTTTTCAGCCCAGCCCCCAGCCGCATCGTCCCCAGATTTTTCGGCGAAAAATCTTGCCCAGGAAAATTCGCGAATTTTCTTCGCTATGTAGTGATCGCACCCGTAACAGTTCATCGCCGTTCCATCAGGGCTACACATTTATGTGAAAGCGTATGCGCAGCCGACGTTCCGCGCTAGACTCACCGCAAACCCAGAAACGGAGAGACACCATGCCTCATCTGACACGCCGCACGCTCTTGACTGCCGCCGTAGCGCTGCCGCTGGCCCACGCCGCCGGGGCCGCCGCCCCGATGCTGGGCGCATCCGGCGCACTGCACCGAAGGGTCAAACTCGGCGCATTCGAAGTCACGACGCTTCTGGCCGCCAGCGCAGCCCGCCCCGATCCGCACAGCATCTTTGGCCTCAACGTGGATGATACGGCTTTCCGAACCGTCGCCGAGGCAGCGCTGCTGCCGGTGGACATGGCGCAGTTTTTCTTCACGCCAACCATCGTGAACACCGGCACCGAGCTCGTGCTGTTTGACACCGGCCTCAATGCCGAGGGCATCACCGCCGCGCTCGCGGCAGCAGGCTATACGCCCGACCAGATCGACGTGGTGGTGATCACCCATATGCACGGCGACCATATTGGCGGGCTGCGTGTGGACGAAACCGCGACATTCCCCAATGCCCGCTACGTCACCGGCGCGCGCGAATTTGACGCCTGGGCCGGAATGCAGAGCGATGCGTTCGAGACCAAGATGCGCCCACTGGCCGAGAAGACCACGATGATCACGCCGGGCCAGACCGTCACCTCGGGGATCACAGCCGTGGAGGCGTTCGGACACACGCCGGGCCATATGGCCTACATGCTCGAAAGCGAAGGCGCCTCGCTGCTGCTCGCTGTCGACTTTGCCAACCACTATATCTTCTCGCTGGGCTACCCCGATTGGGAGGTGAAGTTCGACATGGACAAATCCGCCGCCGCCGCCACGCGCCGCCGCCTGCTCGACATGCTCTCGGCGGAGCGCATCCCCTTTATCGGCTATCACATGCCCTTCCCGGCAATCGGCTATGTCGAGGCGCGCGGCGATGGGTTCCGCTACATTCCGGAAAGCTACCAGTTGCGGCTCTGAGCAATATCCACCGCTTCGCGGCGCTCGACCTTCCCTTTGGCCGGGTGCCACGCCATATCAGCGTCATGGACCCTTCCGCCGCAGACCTGACCGAAATCGAGACCATCGCCCTTGAAACCATCGCGGCGCTGCCTGTCGCCTTCCGCCCCGCCGCCGATCAGGTGCTGCTGCGGGTCGAGCCATGGCCCACTCCACAGATGTTGCGCGACCTGGGTATTGATGATCCGGCCAGCCTGACCGGCCTTTACGAGGGCATCCCGATGACGGAAAAATCCGTCTCCGACCCGGCCCCCTTCCCCGATACGGTCTGGCTCTTCGCCGGGCCGATCCTGACCGAGCTGGACGAGCGCGACGGCGTCACGCTGGCCGAACTGGTCGCCCATGTGACCGTGCATGAATTCGCGCATCATTTCGGCTGGTCGGATGAAGACATCAGCACGATCGACCGCTGGTGGGAATGACCCCACCCACCAAGATTTTTCGCGAAAAATCTAGGCCGCGCCGCCCTCATCGCGCCAGCGGTTCACAATGGGATAACGCCGGTCGAGCCAGAACGCCGCCTTGCTCAGGCGTGTCCCCGGCGCGGACTGAAAGCGTTTGTATTCGCTGATATATATCAGATGCTCGACCTTCTTCGCATCGGCCCGGTTGAAGCCGGCTGCGACGCAATCGGCAATGCTGCCATCTTCATCCACCAGAATCTGCAGGATTCCGTCCAGCACCGGATAATCGGGCAGAGAATCACTGTCCTTCTGTTCGGCGCGCAACTCGGCGCTGGGTGGCTTGTTGATCACCCGCTCGGGGATCACCTCGCCCTCCGGGCCCATCATCCATGCCCGGTGATTGCCATTGCGCCAGCGACAGGTCTCGAAAACGCGGGTCTTGTACATATCCTTGATCGGATTATGGCCCCCCGCCATATCGCCATAGATCGTGGCATAGCCCACCGCAACCTCGGACTTGTTGCCGGTGGTCAGCAGCATCTCGCCAAACTTGTTGCTCAGCGCCATAAGCAGCAGACCGCGCAGGCGGGACTGGATGTTTTCTTCGGTCACATCCGGCTCCGTGCCCTCGAACAGCGGTGCCAGCGTTTGGGTGATCGCCGCCCGCCCGTCCTTGATCGGGACGAAATCATAGCGACAGCCGAGGTTCTGCGCGACTTCCTCGGCATCATCCAGCGAATGCTGCGACGTGTATTCCGACGGCAGCATCACGCAGCGCACATTTTCCGGCCCCAGCGCATCGGCAGCGATGGTGGCAACAATCGCCGAATCGATCCCCCCCGACAGGCCCAGCAGCGCCTTTTTGAACCCGGTCTTGCGGAAATAGTCCCGCAGGCTGAGGACCATTGCGTGATAATCCTGCTCGTAGGCATCCGGCAGATGGGCCAGATCGCCCTGTTCCGCGCGCCATCCATCGGCGGTGCGCCGCAGATCGAGATGCGCCAGCGATTCCTCGAATACCGGCATCTGCAACGCCAGCGCGCCACCGGGGTTCAGCACGAACGAGCCGCCGTCAAACACCTGATCGTCCTGCCCGCCCACGAGGTTGAGATAGATCAGCGGCAATCCCGTCTCGATCACGCGGCTGACCATCAATGTCTGACGCACGCCCATCTTGTCGCGGTAATAGGGCGAGCCATTTGGCACCAGCAGAAATTCAGCGCCGGTTTCCTCCAGTGTTTCGGCAACATCCTCGTGCCAGGCATCCTCGCAGATGGGGCTGCCGATGCGGACGCCATCCACCACATAGGGGCCGCCCACTTCGGCAGAGTCATATAGGCGGACTTCGTCGAACACGGTCTCGTTGGGCAGATGATGTTTGAGCACCGTCGCGGTGACCTTGCCCTGCCTGAGCACGTAATAGGCATTGTGCAGGCTGGCACCATTCAGCGCGGGGCCACCGATGGCGATGGCCGGGCCATCGGCGCAATCCGCGGCCAGTTGGTGAATCGCAGCAATCGCGGCCTGGTGAAACACCGGCTTCATCACCAGATCCTGCGTATTGTAGCCGGTGATGAACATCTCGGGCAGCGCCAGCATGTCTGCCCCGGCGTCGGCGGCTTGTCGCCACGCGTCTCGTGCCAGCGCGGCATTGCCCGCGATATCGCCCACCGTGGGGTTCAGTTGTGCGAGCGTGAGGCGAAACCGGTCGGCCATGATGCTGCCTTTCCTGAGCGTTGGGGGGATGATTTAGCAGAACGACGCGCAAGTGAAAGCCGAATTGAGCAAAAGCCGTTGTCAGTCGGGCATGCGTCCTCTAGATTTCTGGAACCCGCACAGGGGAATGCGGGGACATTGGGCATCCGCAGACATTTGAAGACATCGGGGCGAGGGCATGGCATTCACTTGGGCGAAACGGACTGTTCTAGGCGTGGCTTTGTGTCTGGCAGGGCTGGCAGCGGCACAGGATGGCAACGTCCAGATCAAGCAATATGATGATGGCGGGGTCTATGAGGGCAGCTTCCGGGACGGGCTGCAACATGGCACCGGAACCTATACCCTGCCCAACGGCTATGAATATTCCGGCCAGTGGGTCGATGGCGAGATCAAGGGCCAGGGCGTTGCGCGCTTTCCCAACGGGTCGATCTACGAAGGCGAGTTTGCCGAGGGCAAACCCAACGGTGTCGGCAAGATCGTCTTTACCGATGGCGGCACCTACGAAGGCACCTGGAAGGCGGGCAAGATTACCGGCCGCGGCGTCGCGGTCTATGCCAATGGCGTCCGCTACGAAGGCGAATTCCTGAACGCGATGCATCACGGGCGCGGCACGATGGAGAGCCCGGGCGGCTATGTCTATGACGGCACATGGGTAAACGGCGTCAAGGACGGGCGCGCCAAGATCACCTATCCTGACGGCGCGGTCTACGAAGGCCAGGTGCTGCGCGGTGCGCGCCACGGTCAGGGCACACTGACCATGCCCGACGGGCTGATCTATGCGGGCCTGTGGAAAGACGGCCAGATTGACGGCAAGGGCAAGCTGACCCAACCCAACGGCGACATCTACGAAGGCGCGCTGGTCAGTGGACGGCGCGAGGGAACGGGCCGCGTGACCTATGCCAATGGTGACATCTACGAAGGCACGTTCAAGGACGACAAGCGCCACGGTCAGGGCAAATTCACCGGCACCGATGGCTATGTCTACGAGGGCAGCTGGGTCGCGGGCCAGATCGCGGGTCTGGGCAAGGTCACCTACCCCGATGGGTCGGTCTACGAAGGCGAATTCCGCGATGATCTGGCCAACGGAGAAGGCAAGATCACCTATACCGACGGTTCCACCTACGAGGGCGATTGGGTCGATGGCGTGATCGACGGTCAGGGGCGTGCGACATATCCCAACGGCCTCGTCTACGAGGGCGGCTTCAAATCGGCCCGCAACCACGGCTACGGAATCATGACCTATGCCGACGGCTATCGTTACGAAGGTGACTGGGTCGAAGGCCAGCGTCAGGGCGAAGGCACCGCCACCTATCCTGATGGCACCGTCTATGTGGGCAGTTTCAAGGACGGCCAGCGCCACGGCACTGGCAAGATCGTGATGCCCGACGGCTTTACCTACGAAGGCGACTGGAACGAGGGCGAGATCAGCGGTCAGGGCATCGCCACCTACGTCAACGGCGATGTCTACGAAGGCACATTCAAGGATGGCAAACGCCAGGGCAAAGGCACCATGCGCTATGCCGGCGGCGGTCAGGCCACGGGCGAATGGCTGGAAGGCGCGCTCAAGGCCGGTTCAGCCGAAATCACCGGCGTCGCGCCTCCCGCGGAAGGTGAAACGACCGAGCCTGCGTCCGAAGAGGCAGCGCCAGCTGAGTAACCCCCCGGAGACGGGCTGCGGTCATGTATTCCCAGACCGAATGCTGGCCTGCGGTCCATAGCGCGCGCAGATTCCACCCAGTTGCCAGCCCCAGGCACGGGCACCGACCGAATACCGATGCAATACCGACGTGATCCCGATGTCACGTTTCAGCCCCTCCGCGCGGCCTGAGAAATGATCAACCAGAGCCAAGGCGCGATTCTGGCCTTTTCATTCTTTTTCGCCGCGCCTATGGTGGTGGGCATGAAAACCAATGGGCATATCACGATGATCGCGGACCGCATTACCGGTGCCCGCACCCATGCCCTACTGCTAGACCTAAGCCGCCTCTGAGCGTGCCCTCCGGCGCGCCCGCTCAGAGGATGTGCCTGCGCGCGCCACATGGCTTAGGATTTTCAGAATAAAGAGACTCAATATGAATACCACGGACAAGAACCGCGTCGTGATCTTCGACACGACATTGCGCGATGGCGAGCAATCGCCGGGTGCCACCATGACCCATGCCGAAAAGCTCGAGATCGCCGGCCTTCTGGACGAGATGGGTGTCGATATCATCGAGGCGGGCTTTCCCATCGCCTCTCAGGGTGATTTCAACGCGGTGAGCGAGATTGCCAAGAACGCGCAAAACGCAGTGATCTGCGGCCTTGCGCGCGCGCAAATCAAGGATATCGACCGCTGCTGGGAGGCTGTGAAACACGCCAAACGCCCCCGCATCCATACATTCATCGGCACATCGCCGCTGCACCGCGCCATCCCCAATCTTACGATGGACGAGATGGCCGACCGCATCCACGAGACCGTGACGCATGCCCGCAACTATTGCGACAACGTCCAATGGTCGCCAATGGATGCCACGCGCACCGAATGGGATTATCTCTGCCGAGTGGTCGAGATCGCGATCAAAGCAGGGGCCAGCACGATCAACATCCCCGATACCGTCGGCTACACCGCACCTGTCGAAAGCGCCGACCTGATCCGCCGCCTGATTGCCGAAGTACCGGGCGCGGAGGATGTGGTCTTTGCCACGCATTGCCACAACGATCTGGGCATGGCGACTGCCAACAGCCTCGCTGCCGTCGCGGGCGGCGCGCGTCAGATCGAATGCACCATCAATGGTCTGGGCGAACGGGCCGGCAACACCGCACTCGAAGAGGTGGTGATGGCGATGAAGGTCCGCGGCGACATCATGCCCTACACCACCGGCATCGACACGACCAAAATCATGAACCTTTCACGTCGGGTCGCGGCAGTGAGCGGTTTCGCCGTGCAGTTCAACAAGGCGATCGTCGGCAAGAACGCCTTTGCCCACGAAAGCGGCATCCACCAGGATGGCATGCTCAAGAACTCCGAGACGTTCGAAATCATGCGGCCAGAGGATGTGGGCCTGTCGGGCACGTCGATGCCCTTGGGCAAGCACTCCGGTCGGGCCGCATTGCGCGCCAAGCTCAAGGAGCTCGGGATCGACGCCGGGGACAACCAGCTCAAGGACATCTTTGTCCGGTTCAAGGATCTTGCCGATCGCAAGAAGGAAGTATTTGACGACGACATCCTCGCGCTGGTCAGCACCACCGGCGAAGGCGAGGATTATCTGGCGCTGATCAATCTCAAGGTCATCTGTGGCACCGCCCCTGCCGAGGCTTCGCTGGAGATGGAAGTGGGCGGGGAAGAGAAATCCGCCACCTGCCACGGCGATGGCCCGGTTGACGCCACCTTCAAGGCCGTGCGTGCGATCTATCCCAACGACGCGCGGTTGCAGCTCTACCAGGTGAACGCCGTGACCGAGGGCACCGACGCACAGGCCACGGTCAGCGTGCGGCTGGAAGAGGACGGGCTGATCGCCACCGGTCAATCGGCCGATACCGATACGGTCGTCGCCTCGGCCCTGGCCTATATCAACGCGCTCAACCGGCTGCGCGTGCGCCGCGACAAATCAGGTGGCGACACGCCCGAGGTCAGCTACAAGGACCTGACCTGATGCAAGCTGGCCCCGGGGGTTACTCAACCGTGCCCCGGGGCCAAGGTTTTTCGGCGAAAAATCTGATCCAAGAAAATTCGCTAATTTCTAAAACACCCGCAGCCTATTCCACGATCATGTAGATCTTGCGCAGGGTTTCGGTGATCTCCCAGTCCACATATTGCCCCTTGGCGATGTAGAACGTATCGCCGGGGCCGAAACTCTCGCTGCTCCCGTCCTTGTGACCCAGCGTAATCGCCCCTGAAACCACGGTCATCATCTCATGCACCGGATAGGCTTCGATCACTTCGCGGCAGGGGGCGCATTCCCATGTGCCCGCCGTAACGCTTTCGTCATCGGTGGCAAAATGCGTGTGGTTCAGCTCCGTGTGGTCCTCGGTGGTAAAGACATCGGGTCCGTTGATATCGGAGGGTCCCATCTCGGGGTTAGGATCAATGCCAAAACGGCCAGTCGTCATGTCGCTCTCCTGACTGCGGGATTACCCCGCCCATTCCCAGGGCCGTACGAACTGCCCCAGCACATGGGAAACCGTCGCATCTTCGACCTCTCCCGTCTTGGTCAATCGCGCAACGAGACCGAGTTTCTTGTCATCGACCACCTCGCTCACCTGTGCCGCGACGCCAGCCTCTTGCAGGGCGGCGTTATAGATACGGGTGATAGCGCGTTTGCGCAGGTCGGGTTTGAACACCTTGCCAACGGCAGTTTTCGGCAACTCGGGCAGAACCTCGATATATCTTGGCTGCGCGGCACGCTCGTGCACGTGTTCCTTGCAGAACTCGCGCAGTTCTTCACCGGTCACGCTGGCGCCATCGACAAGTTCGACATAGGCGCAAGGAATCTCGCCCGCATGCGCATCGGGTTGGCCGATCGCGCCCGCCATCGCCACTGCCGGGTGCCCCATCAACGCCTCTTCAATCTCGGCCGGGTCGATATTGTGCCCGCCCCGAATGATCAGATCCTTGGCCCGCCCGGTGATCCACAGATAGCCGTCCGCATCTATCCGGCCCAGATCGCCGGTGCGCAGATACTTGTCGTGATAGTAGAGGTCTGCATTCTTGGCCGCCTCGGTATAGGTGTGCCCGACATAGACGCCCGGATTGTCGATACAGATTTCACCGACCTCGTCAGTTCCGCATTCCACGCCGCCCTGCCCGCCTGCCTTGAATATCTTGACGTTGGTATAAGGCAACGGTACGCCGACTGACCCAACCTTTTTGGCCCCGGCGGGTGGGTTACAGGACACCAGGCATGTCGCTTCCGTCAACCCGTAGCCCTCGATCACGGTCATGCCGGTCGCGCTCTCGAACCGGTTGAACAGTTCCAGCGGCATCGGGGCAGAGCCGGAAAACGCGTTCTTGACCGTCGAGATATCGGCATCCACCTTGCGCTGCATCAGCGCCGATACGGCGGTCGGCACGGTGATGACAAAGCTGATCTTCCAGCGCTCGCAGAGCTTCCAGAAATTGTCGAACACGCCGTCGCCGCGATAGCCTGCAGGCGTCGGGAAAACCACATGCGCGCCGGACTTGATCATTGCCATCAGGATCACGTGACACGCGAACACGTGGAACAGCGGCAGCGGACACATGATCACGTCATGCTCGTCAAAGAGCAGCCGGTCCCCAAGCCAGCCATTGTAGATCATCCCCGAATATCGGTGCTGCGCCACTTTCGGCATGCCCGTCGTGCCGCCAGTGTGGAAATAGGCGCCGACACGATCCTTCCCGCTATCGTCAAAGGTCAGGCTCCGGGCTTGCTTGGCCGCTTCCTTGACGAAATCCTTTACATCCGCATGGTGCGTGACAGGCATCTTTGGGCGCAGAAGCGGCACCAGCCAGCTTTTTGGCGGCGAAAGATAGCGGTTGAGGTCGATTTCCAGCACCGTCTTTACATTCGGCGCGTCCTTGACCGCCAAAGCGGTCTTTTGCGCGATGTCGGTCTTGGGGAAGGCCTTGAGCGTGACCACGACCTTGGCGCCCGTTTCGCGCAGGATCGCGCTGATCTGTTCAGGCTCCAGCAACGGGTTGATCGGATTCACGATGCCCGCCACCATCCCGCCGATCAATGCGGTGGCAGTTTCCATGCAGTTTGGCAGCACCAGCGCGACCACATCCGCCTCGCCAACACCAAGACTCCGAAACAGATTCGCGGCCTGGCAGACCTGATCGCGATATTCCGCCCAACTGAGCGTCTCTGCCTTGTCGGTCGCGCCGGAAAATAGTTGATAGCTGATCGCGGGCCGGTCCGGGAACGCTGTGGCCGTTTCCTGCAACATCTGCATCAGCGTCTCGGGCCGCTCGCGTGACTCCCATGGAACTTCGTTTTGGATATCCAGCACATCCTGCAGCACAGCAAAACTCATGGCCCGTCCTCCCCAACTGCACGCCGCTCCCCTGGCGCGTGACGTCATATTTCCCGCAGAATGAGTGCCCGCGCAGGAATGCGCAAGTTTTACGCTACGTTTGTCGCCGACGGTATCGGCATAAGGGCGTAAAGCCGCAACCGAAAAGGGAGCATTTTTTGACTTGACTATTTTAGTCAGAAATCCGACGAATGCCTGATAAATTCAGTCAGACTACAGGAAGGACCTTCTGATGTTCCGTTTCGCCACCCGCACCGCGATCGCCGCGCTGTCGCTGAGTGCGCTTGCCGCGACCGCCATGGCGGCCGAGGTCAACGTCTATTCCTCGCGCCACTATGATAGTGACGACGCGCTTTATGAAAAGTTTACCGAGGTCAGTGGCATCACCGTGAACCGGATCGAAGGCAAGGCCGACGAACTGATCGCCCGAATGTCAGCCGAAGGCGACAACAGCCCGGCGGATGTGTTCATCACCGTTGATATCGGCCGCATGGGCCGCGCCGAAGAGGCCGGGGTGATCCAGCCACTGCATTCGGATGTGATCACGAACGCCGTGCCCGCGCATCTGCGCCATCCCGATGACCTGTGGTTCGGCGTCAGCCAGCGCGCGCGCATCATCTTCTACGCCAAGGACCGGGTCGAGCATCCGCCACAAACCTACGAGGCACTGACCGACGCGGTATGGAAGGGCCGGATCTGCATCCGCTCGTCCAGCAACATCTACAACCAGTCGCTGCTGGCCTCGATCATCGAGGCAGACGGGGCCGAGGAAGCGCAAGAATGGGCCGCTGGCATCGTCGCCAATATGGCCCGCTCGCCGCAGGGCGGCGACACCGACCAGCTGCGCGCCATCGTGTCGGGCGAGTGCGATATTGCAGTGGCCAACCACTATTACTTCCTGCGCGGTTTCGACAAGGACATCGAAGGTCTGAGCTCGGGCATCGAAAATATCGGCTGGGTCTGGCCGAACCAGTCTGGCCGTGGCGCCCACCTGAACCTGACCGCAGCGGCGATGACCGCGTCCTCGCCCAACCCTGACGAGGCCAAGGCGTTGCTCGAGTTCCTGACCAGCGAATATGCGCAGCAGCACTTTGCGGATCAAAATAACGAATACCCTGCCGTACCGGGGATCGGGCTCGGCGAAGGGCCGGCGCGTCTGGGCTTCTTCATCCCGGATACGACCACACCGACGGCCGCCTTCAGCGCCAATGCGGCCAAGGCGCAGGCGATCTTCAACCAGGTCGGGTGGCAGTAAGCTCAACAAATTGTTCCCGGAGCACTCTGCGTGCTCCGGGAAACACCGCTATTACTGCGTTGCGCATAGCACCGCGCCGGGGTTCATGATGCCAACCGGATCAAGGGCCGCCTTGATCGCCCGCATCGCCGCCAGCTTCGTCGGGTCGGCGTACCGCTCCAGATCATCCACTTTCAGCCGTCCGATGCCGTGCTCGGCGCTGACAGACCCGCCCATCGCGTGCACCAGGTCATGAACCGCGCGTTTGATATCATCGCTCAGATGGGCATGGATCGCGCGGCTTTCTCCCTGCAGCGGGAAGACGTTGTAGTGCAGATTACCGTCACCCAGATGCCCGAAACAGTTGATGCGGAAATCACCCAGCGCGGCGATCACGCCCGAACCCCTTGCGATGAATTCCGGCACGGCCCCCAGCGGCAGCGAAATATCATGTGAACTGATCGACCCGATACGCCGATTCGCCTCGGGGATCTGCTCTCGCAACTCCCAAAAGCTCTGCCGCTGCGCTTCTGATTGGGCGATCAGACCGTCGGTGACCAGGCCCGCCTCGGCTCCTTCTTCGAACAGCCTCTCCAGCGCCGCCGCCGGGTCCTGCCCACGCGCGAGGCCCAGATCAATCAGCACGCACCATTCGGGCTTTACAGGAAAGGGCTGCCGCAGATCCGGCAGCGCCTCGGCCAGAAACTCCAGCCCTTGCCGGTGAATCAACTCGAACGCGCTGACCCCCTCGCCCATGTGCTCCCTTGCCAGCGCCAACAGGTCGAGCGCGGCTGCCGAGCTTTCGACCACCATCAACGCCGTCCCCTCGCCGGCAGGTCGCGGCGCCAGCTTGAGCGCGGCGGCGGTGATTACGCCCAAAGTCCCTTCGGCCCCGATCAGCAGGTTGCGCAGATCATAGCCGGTATTGTCCTTACGCAGCCGCTTCAGCCCATGCCAGATGCTTCCATCCGGCAGAACCGCCTCCAGCCCGAGGCAGAGGTCGCGCGCATTGCCGTAGCGCAGCACATTCACCCCGCCCGCATTGGTGGACAGCAACCCACCGATCCGTGCCGATCCCTTCGACGCGATGCTGAGCGGAAAGAGCCGATGCGCCTCTGCCGCCGCATCATGCACATCCGACAGGATCGCACCGGCCTCGACCACAATCACGTTTTCTTTGGGATAAATCCCGCGCACCGCTGTCATACGCTCCAGACTCAGCAGGATCGGCGGCGGTCCATCGGGGCTCACCTGCCCGCAAACCAGCCCCGTCCCGCCGGAATAGGGGACTACTGGCACTCGGCACGCAGTTGCGAGCTTGAGGATCTGCGATACTTCGACGGCAGTTGCCGGGGCGACAACCGCGCCCGCCTGCCCCCGCCAGCGTCCGCGTGGCTCTTCGATATATCGCGGGGCAACTTCGCGCATCGCTGCGGCAGGCAGCAGGGCGGCCAGCGCATCCACGCAGGTCTGATCGGCTGGATTCAATGTCATCCCCTGTCCTACGAAACCTTGCTTGCGTTCAAAAGCATCGTTTTCGCCCCTCGTATAGAATTTCGGTCGCAATCCTCGGCCAGAGGTAACACTTCGATCAGAGTCCGTCGCCATACGAAACCAGTCTGGCCGATGGCCCGCGCGCGCTGGATCAGAACCGCCCGAAGCGTGGGGGATCGCCGCATATCGGCAGGGCCGTCCCCGTCAGCCTGTTCCGGTCCGCCCGCGCCGATCCGCCCGTATCGCGGCATAAAGCACATGGGTTCGCCAGCGGCCGTTAATCTGCAGATAACTTTGCGCAACGCCTTCATACTTGAAGCCGCATTTTTCTAGCAGCCCGCGCGACGCGGCGTTCTCCGGCAGGCAGGCAGCCTCCAGACGGCTGAGATCGAGCCGCTCGAACGCGTAATGGGTCACCGCCTCGATCGCTTCGCGCATATGGCCACGCCGCGCATAGTCCTCACCGATCCAGTAGCCCACCGTCCCGGCCTGCGCCGGGCCACGCCGGATATTGTCCAGAGTGATCGCGCCCAGCAGCGTCGCATCCTCGCGCCGGAATAGAAACAAAGGCAGCGCCGAGCCGTCCCTGATCGAGCGTTGCGCCCAGTAGACCCGATTGGAGAAGCCTTTGCGCGCCAGATGGTCGGGGGACCAGGCAGGCTCCCACGGAATGAGAAAATCGGCGCTCGATCTCCGAAGCGCGGCCCAGGCGCGAAAATCGCTCAGCACAGGTGGGCGCAGCGTTAGCCGCTCGGTCTCGATGCGGACCTTGCGACGCGGCAGAAACATCACGCGGCACGCCTTTCCTGCAATGCCTCCAGAGTCGGCGCGCTCTCGACTGGACCGTAGAGCGCCATCGCGACCGGAGCGCGGGAGGCGATCTCTTCCGCCAGGCTGCGCACATCACCCAACGTGACCGCATCGATCCGCTCCACCACTTCCTCCAGAGGCGGGATCCGTCCCCAAATCTGCAGCATACGCGCCAACCGTTCGGCCCGATTACTCGGGCTTTCCAGCCCCATCAGCAAACCTGCCTTCATCTGCGCGCGGGCGCGTTCGACCTCATCCGCGCGCATATCGTCTGCCGCGCGCTTCATCTCATCGATGGTGATCTCGGCAAGGCCCGCCATCTGATCGGCTGATGTCCCGGCATAGACAGTCATCATGCCAGTGTCCGAATAGGCCCCGGCCTGCGTGTAGATCGTATAGCACAGGCCGCGCTTTTCGCGGACTTCCTGAAACAGGCGGCTCGACATGCTGCCCCCCAGGGCGGTGGCATAGATCTGTGCCGCGTGAATGCGCGGATCGCCGTAATCGGGGCTCTCGAAGGCCATCGCGAAATGCGCCTGCTCCAGCGCCTTGATGGTCCGGCTTTCGCCGCCTGCGAAGTGCGCGATAGCGGCTGCAGGTGCATCACCGGGCGCCATGTCGCCAAAGAGCGCCTGCGCGCTGCGCACCAGAGCATCGTGATCGACGGCACCTGCCGCCGACAGGATCATCTGGCCGGGCCGGTAATGCTGATCGACAAACCGCGTCAGATCATCGCGCGAAAAGCTGCGCACACGGCCCTCGGCCCCCAGAATGGTGCGGCCCAGGGGATGATCCGGGTAGGCCTTTTCCTGAAGCCAGTCAAAAATGATATCGTCGGGCGTATCCAGTGCCTGCCCGATCTCCTGCAAGATCACGCCGCGCTCGATCTCGATCTCAGCAGGATCAAAAACGGCGTTGCGCAGAAAATCCGCCACCACATCCAGCGCCAGCGGCACATCATCCTTCAGGACCCTTGCATAATAGGCCGTCACCTCGCGGCTGGTATAGGCATTGATGTAACCGCCTACATCTTCGATCGCCTCGGCGATCTGCAACGCGGTACGGCTCTTGGTGCCCTTGAAGGCCATATGTTCGAGGAAGTGGGCAATGCCGTTCTGCTCGGGGGCCTCGTGACGGGCGCCGGCCAGCACCCAAACGCCGATGGCTGCCGATTGCAGGCCCGGCATATTTTCAGTGACGATGCGGAAGCCGTTGGGCAGGGTCGTGAGGTTGACGGTCAATACGCGGTCCATTCTATGATCCGCTTCGCGGCGCTTTCGGTGGTGAAAGAGACGCGAGAAGCGTGCTTCGGTTCTACAGGGCGGGCGCATCCCACCCAATCAGCCTCTGTGGTCATGTGCGGTTCGCTTTGATGATGCGCTGGATGGCCCCGAGATCGTTTTCGACCTCCGTGATCCGTTCCGACCGCTCATACAGGTCTGCCATATGTGAGGGCAAGGGGGGATGCTGACCGCTAGCTTCTTCAACCGCGGCGGGGAATTTCGCCGGATGTGCCGTTGCCAGCGTGATCATCGGCACCTCCGGCACCAGATGCGCCTCGGCGACATGCACGCCCACGGCACTGTGCGGGCAAAGCAGTTCGCCGGTGGTTTCCCAGGTTCGCCGGATCGCCGCGCGCGTCTCATCCTCGTCGCAGCGCCCGCTGTCAAAGCTTTCGCGCAGCGCCTGCAGCGCGCCCTGGCTGACGGAAAATCCTCCCGATTTCAGTTCGTCCATCAACTGTGCCACTGCACTGCCGTCACGACCGTAAGCCTCGAACAGCGCGCGCTCGAAATTGGAACTGACCTGAATATCCATCGACGGGCTGATCGACGGGATCACACCATCGGGCTTGTATTCGGCGCTCGACAGGCACCGGTGCAGGATATCGTTCTGGTTGGTCGCCACCACCACACGGTTGATCGGCAGCCCCATGCGCTTGGCGATGTAGCCTGCGAAAACGTCGCCAAAATTGCCCGTCGGCACGGTGAAGCTCACTTCGCGCTGCGGCGCGCCCAGCGATACGGCTGAAGTGAAATAGTAGACCACCTGCGCCAGCACTCTCGCCCAGTTGATGCTGTTCACACCTGCCAGCCCCACCGCATCGCGGAACTCGAAGTCGTTGAACATGTCCTTCACGCGCGCCTGGCAATCGTCGAAATGCCCCTCGACGGCCAGCGCGTGTACGTTCTCCTCGGACGGTGTCGACATCTGGCGGCGCTGCACTTCGCTGACCCGGCCCTGCGGGTAGAGAATGAACACATCGACCGCGTCCAGCCCGCGAAATGCCTCGATCGCGGCCGATCCGGTGTCACCGCTCGTGGCGCCCACGATGCAGACCCGTTTGCCGTTGCGCTTGAGAGCAGCCTCGAACAGTTGACCGATCAGCTGCATCGCGAAATCCTTGAACGCCAAGGTCGGCCCGTGGAACAGTTCCAGCAGGTGATGATTGGGCCCCAACTGCACCAGCGGTGCGCGCGCGGCATGCGAGAAATTGGCATAGGCGCGGGCGATGATCGCCTCGAACTCTGCATCGGTGAACGCATCACCGATATAGGGGCGCATCACGCGAAAGGCCGCTTCTTCGTAGCTCAGTCCGGCCAGTGCCGCGATCTCTGCGGGCGCCATCTGCGGGATCGTCTCGGGCAGGTAGAGCCCGCCATCGCGTGCCAGCCCCGTCAGCATCGCCTCTTCAAAGCTCAGAACCGGGGCTTGCCCGCGTGTCGATACATATCTCATGTTGTCTTACCTTTTGCAGCCCGTGCAGTGCGCCCGGTGCGCCATACAAAATAGCTAGTCATGCCCGCCCAGATCAGCGCCAGAGAGAACCAAGTGATGGCATATTGCAGATGATCGTTCGGGACATTCGTACTGTCTACCGGCAGCGGCGTCAGTCCGCTGACAGATTGCGGTGTTTCCTGCCGCACCACCAGCAGGACAGGCTCGGTTTCCAGAGCCTCCGCCATCGCGGGCACGTCGCGCGCGAACCAGATGTCGCGTTGCAAGTCCGGCGCGGGCGTATAGCTGTCCACCTCGTCGGGCCAGTGCAGATTGCCCGTGACTTGCGCGGTTCCCAGCGGCCGGGTGGCATCCTTGGCGTCAAGGTCGATAAACCCGCGATCCACCAGAATACGCCTTCC
>Ga0209344_10001380_pt1 | contig 31983 bp, 24 predicted proteins | sample Cruoilmetagenom6_FD_187293 | JGI IMG/M metagenome (GOLD analysis project Ga0209344, IMG submission 187293) | Oil polluted marine microbial communities from Coal Oil Point, Santa Barbara, California, USA - Santa Barbara Oil Seep Sample 6 (SPAdes)... | ecosystem: Environmental > Aquatic > Marine...
CTCGAAGAGAGCCGTGCCGAACAGCGTTCGGAAATCGTGCAGAACCTCGAAGAAGGCCAGACCGTTGAAGGCATGGTCAAGAACATCACCGATTACGGTGCGTTCGTTGATCTTGGCGGCATCGACGGCCTGCTGCACGTCACCGACATGGCATGGCGCCGCGTCAACCATCCGTCCGAGATCCTGTCGATCGGCCAGACCGTCAAGGTCCAGATCATCCGGATCAACCAGGACACACACCGCATCTCGCTGGGCATGAAGCAGCTGGAAAGCGATCCGTGGGATGGCATCGGCGTCAAGTACCCTGCCGGCAAGCGCATCACCGGTACCGTGACCAACATCACCGACTACGGCGCATTCGTCGAGCTGGAGCCAGGCATTGAAGGCCTGATCCACGTTTCGGAAATGTCCTGGACCAAGAAGAACGTGCACCCCGGCAAGATCCTGTCCACTACGCAGGAAGTTGACGTTGTCGTTCTCGAAGTCGACCCCAACAAGCGCCGCATTTCGCTCGGTCTCAAGCAGACGCTGGAGAATCCTTGGGAAGTGTTCGCACAGAGCCACCCTGCCGGCACCGAAGTCGAAGGCGAAGTCAAGAACAAGACCGAATTCGGCCTGTTCATCGGCCTCGAAGGCGATGTCGACGGCATGGTTCACCTCTCCGACCTCGACTGGAACCGTCCGGGCGAGCAGGTCATCGAGGAGTACAACAAGGGCGACATGGTCAAGGCCGTCGTGCTTGACGTCGATGTCGACAAGGAACGCATCTCGCTGGGCATCAAGCAGCTTGGCAAGGATTCCATCGGCGACGCAGCCGCTTCCGGCGAACTGCGCAAGAACGCTGTCGTTTCGGCCAAGGTGACTGCAATCACCGACGGTGGTCTCGAAGTGGTTCTGGTTGATCACGAAGACCTGTCTTCGTTCATCCGCCGTTCGGACCTGTCGCGTGACCGCGACGAGCAGCGCCCAGAGCGTTTCTCGGTCGGCCAGACCGTCGACGCCCGCGTCACCAGCTTCTCCAAGAAGGACCGCAAGGTCGGTCTGTCGATCAAGGCGCTGGAAATCGCCGAAGAAAAGCAGGCAGTCGCACAGTTCGGTTCATCCGACTCGGGCGCCTCGCTCGGCGACATTCTCGGCGCAGCCCTGAAGAAGCAGAACACCGACGACTGATCCTTCCCGGATCTGACGTCAGGAACACGAAACCCGCCGGAGCGATCCGGCGGGTTTTTTGATGGCGCTCCTTGACGAAAGGAAAGCGCGGGGACAAATCTTTGGCATGCACCTGACAGACAGATTGCAGCTTACCCTGAAGCAGGGAAACGATCCCCTCGACGCCTTTGCCTACGAGGCCCGGCAGGAAGCCGCCGAAGCGCTCGGTCATATCGGCAGGAAGCTCGAGGAAGCACTGGCCGCGCTCAGGCGTCACGACGAAACGCCCTCGCCGAACCGGTACCGCGAAGACCTGCTTCAGGACGCCGCTGACCGAACCCAGGCACTGATCATCCAGCGCGAGGCATTCGGGTTAAACGCCTCTCGCGACGTCCAGACGTTCTACGCAATTCCCTCCGAGGTGATGGCGCGCATCGGCATTGTCAGGCGGAGGCGCTGACATCTGACTGTCACCCGCAAGGAGATGTGACTTCGTTCCCTTGTGGGAGAGCGCGGTGCAGGTCATCGCGGTCAGCACCACTCTTCCGCGATCCCGGATCTGTAGTCATGCTCAGCCCCTCCGTCGTAATCCTCGGAGGCAACGACGTTGCTTCGCTTGTCTTGCCCGGAGGCCGAGAATGACGAAACGAGAGTGCGCGGCCCCTCTCCTCTACCCTTGTGGGAGAGGAAGAAAAATCATGGTCTTGGTGCGTGAGCGCCAAGTCATAGATTTTTCAGGTGAGGGGGAATTTCCTTGCTCGGAACCCTACCCCCTCTCTTGAAATTTCTAGCACTTGGCTGAAGCCAAGACGCTGAAATTTCATTCTCCCCCACCAGTGGGGAGAAGGTGCGCGCGGCAACATCCCACACAAATCGACCACAATTTCATCCCCACCCTCCAAACCCATGCGATGATTCCCCTGCTCCCGCTGCCGGATGGATCGCGAACGTATTGGACCAGGCGGGAGGAATGCCTTTTGGGATCTGCTGTAACGTGCGGCAGGGCCCGCAAGGAGGCGGAGACCATCGTGGCTCCGCTGGCAGCCGGTTTCTCCGAAAGGAACGACAGGCCAAGCCAGCCACCGGGCCGGGATCGCATCCAAGGCCGCGCTTATGGGCGGGGTCGATTCTGCCTCAGGCTGGATCACGGGTGCGACACCGGAACGGGCCTGTGGCGGATTTGAGGTTTTGACCTCAAACACGTGCCGGACCACGAAAACCATCTCCCGCGGCCTGTCCTGGCTGCGGCCGGAGCAATCCGGGCGGGGGCAAACTCCCGGGAATGCGAGGTGACGCCTGTCGGATGCGGACATCATCCGGCGAAATTCGGGCTGCGCGCGCGCTGCGCCACCGATTTTACCATTTTCCAGAGGCAAAGCCCGCGTGCGGCCCTCCGGACTGGCAACTTCACACCCCGGCGGCTTTGTCGCGCGGACTCATTTCTACATGCCCAGACATTTCCTGCCTGCCTTCACATGGAACGTGGGTTGGTGGGACAGAGTGGAACAGTACCTCGAGAAGCCAGTGGCGATGCAACCACTCAGCTGTGAGCGAAAATGTCGGTATCCTGCCAGCCCAGCAGATCGAGCTTGGCGCGGGTCGGCAGAAAGTCGAAGCAGGCCTTGGCATGCGCCTCGCGCCCGTCGCGGGCCAGACGTTCAGTCAGCTTCTCGGTCAGAGCGTGCAGATGCAGCACATCAGAAGCAGCATACTCGAGTTGCGCCTTGGTCAGTGTCTCGGCGGCCCAGTCAGACGATTGCTGCTGCTTGGACAGGTCAACCTCCAGCAGCTCGCGGGTGACGTCCTTGAGGCCGTGGCGGTCGGTATAGGTGCGGGTCAGCCGCGAGGCGATCTTGGTGCAGAACACCGGCGCGGCGGTGACGCCGAAGGTATGAAACAGCACGGCGATGTCGAAACGGCCATAATGGAACAGCTTGCGCTTCTTCCTGTCCTTGAGCAGGGCCACCAGATTGGGCGCGCGCTTCTGGCCGGCGGCAATCTGGATCACGTCGGCCGATCCGTCGCCGGGCGAGAGCTGCACCACGCAGAGCCGGTCGCGGCGCGGCACCAGGCCGAGGGTCTCGGTATCAACCGCAATGTCGCCCAAGTACCGCGCCATTGCCTCGTCGCTCAGATCACCCTTGTGGGTGCGTATCTTGGCCATTGCTGCTGCATCCTGTTCTTGCGGGCTCAAGCGGTGTCCGACCAATAGCCCGAAGAGACTTGACCGCGCAACAAAACGGCCGGGCAAGTTATCGCCCGGCCGGATCGGTTTTCAGTTCAGCGAAATCGCCGGGTGCTGGCCTCAGTATGGGCAGGCATTGTCCGACATGTAATCGTGAACCGAGATCTTGCCGGCGATGATGTCGGCCTTGGCGGCTTCAACCGCTGCCTTCATCTCGTCGTCGACCAGCGATGCATTGTTGTCGTCCATGGCGTAATCAACGCCGCCTTCGGCGAGGCCGAGCGAGCTGAAGCCGTAGGTGAACTTGTCATCCTTGGCATCCATGAAGGCATTGTAGACAGCAACGTCGACGCGCTTGACCATCGAGGTGAGAACCTTGCCCGGCTGCAGGCCGTTCTGGTTCGAATCCACACCGATGCCGAGCTTGCCGGCGTCAGCTGCTGTCTGCAGCACGCCGATGCCGGTGCCGCCTGCAGCCGCATAGACCACATCGGAGCCCTGGTCGATCTGCGACTTGGTGATCTCGCCGCCCTTGACCGGGTCGTTCCATGCGTCCGGCGTGGTGCCGGTCATGGCTTCAAGCACCTTGGCGTCGGCATTGGTTGCCATGACGCCGCCCTTGTAGCCGCAGGAGAACTTGCGGATCAGCGGAATGTCCATCCCGCCGATGAAGCTGACAGTGCCGGTCTCGGAAGCCTTGGCAGCCATCACGCCGACCAGGTAGGAACCTTCCTGCTCCTTGTAGACCACCGAACGGACGTTGGGCGCGTCAACCACCATGTCGATGATGGCGAAATCGGTGTCCGGATAGTCCGGAGCGATCTTTTCAAGTGCCGCGCCCCAGGAGAAGCCGGCCATGACGATCGGGTTGTTGCCGTCCTTGGCAAAGCGACGCAGCGCCTGCTCGCGCTGAGCGTCATTGGCAATTTCGAAGTCGCGGTAATCAATTCCGGTCTCGGTCTTGAACTTCTCAGCGCCGCCATAGGCAGCCTCGTTGAAGGATTTGTCGAACTTGCCGCCAAGGTCGTAAATGATTGCCGGCTTGATGTCGGCGGCCATGGCGGTCGCGGACATCGCGGCCATAGCGAGGAAGCTCAAAAGCGTGCGTTTCATGATGTGCAGCCCTGTAGGTTACTTGTTGATCTTGTTTGGTCCTCCCGCATGCCCGGTTGGGCAGACCTGCGGAATGTGCCGGCCTCGTTAGACCGGAAGGACGTATCCTTGCATGGCTTTTGCGAAAAATCCAACGCCGATTTGCGTCGTTCGCAGATAACCCAGATTGCCGCCGCGTCAGCTCCATGACCGGCAAACTCGTCTGGCTTCAGCCGGCAACGGGGAATTTGACGCCCGTGCCCTTGGCTGCCATCTGCGCGCCCGGATTTCGCGCCGCGTGTTGCTGGTGGCTGGCTTCGGCATAATAAAACGGCTTTGCCGGTGAAATTTCGGTGACGATCGTGCCGGTGTGCCCGGCCTGCTTCAGCGCGGCCTGATAGGTGGTGCGCGCCGCTTGCGCCTGTTCCATCTGCGCCTGGGTGGTGGTGAACAGTGCGGAGCGGAAGAACGTGCCGATGTCATTGCCCTGGCGCATGGTCTGGGTCGGATCATGATGCTCGAAGAACAGTTTCAGCAAGGCGTCATAGCTGATCAGGTCAGGATCGAAGAACACCATCACCGTCTGCGTGTGTCCGGTCAGGCTCGACAGCACTTCCTGGTAGGTCGGATTGGGTGTCATCCCGCCGGCATAGCCCACCGCGGTCACGTGGACCCCCGGCAAGGGCCAGAACAGCTTCTCAGCTGCAGAGAACCGCCCCATGGCGAAATAGGCCAGCTCGAGACCTCCGGGGAACGGTGGCTTGAGCGGGGTGTTGCTGACCAGATGCGTCGCCGCCGTCTCGATCGGCGCGGCGCGGCCGGCCAGCGCTTCGGCGGCTGTCGGCATGGTGGTCTTGCGCTGAAACATCTCGACAAGAAACATGATCTTTCCTCCCCACCTGCATCCGAGATGCTATGATCGACGCCAAAGAGACAATCCGGCCACTCTGCCGAGTGGGAGCTTAGGCACCGCACCTGCTGCAGGCAACAGGACCTTTTTCCCGACTTGCCAGCCGGTTGGAGTGCTGGCCTGACAGAGAAAAGCCGCGGGCTTCAGGCCGCGAACCGGCCCGCCGGTTTCGGACGGCGATAGCCTGCAAGATAAAACAGCAGCGAAAGCACGAGGAAGACAGCCGAAGACGGCTGGCCCAAAATCCAGGCTGCACCTTGTTCCCAGATCGGGCCCGGAACATTGCGCGCGAACAGGTTTTCGACGAAGGCCAGGGTGTCGGGACTGTTCAGCCCCCAGGTTTCAAGCAACGGCGTCAGCACCACCTCACCGGCCGCAACTGTCTGAATCGCGTCAACCAGCCCGGCCAGCACCGCAAACACCAGGAAAATCAAACTCAGCACCCGCGCGACAAATCGCATGCAGCCCTCCCGCCAGATGGGTCTGCCAGACCGGCAACACGACCGGCAGCACTGCCCACGCCTGTGACATAAAGGCCTCAAATCACGGATGCAATGGCAAGTTGGCGGCGGCTGCCGGAGCCCGCAGTAATATTGTCGTCACAATGGTTGAAATAGCGGTTGCCAAGAGGAGCGTCTTGGCTATAGTGCCGCCCGATCCGGACCGTTGAATTTTGGTGCTTTGCCATCAATTTCCAACGGCAGGGCGACCGCCTTGACAGCGGCCGGCATGGCCGGGTACTTGCCCGACAGACGGATATGCGGAGAGGTGGCCGAGTGGTCGAAGGCGCACGCCTGGAAAGTGTGTAGGCGGGGAACCGTCTCGAGGGTTCGAATCCCTCTCTCTCCGCCATTTCATCTCATATGAAGATTTGTTTTACAAACAAGCGAACCAGCGCCGCTGACCGCCTAGATGCTGCCTACTGTAGGCGAAAGGCACTGTTTCAGTCACGTCCTGCCCATCCTCGGCATCATGCGCCCGGAATTTGTAGGAAATATCGCTCAACGTGGTTGTTGCTCAGATTGATGCACGCGCCCGATTCAAATTCCTCGGAGGCCAGGTTCCATTCGTAGGAGGCGCCCATATCGCCGTCCACCAGATCGAGCAACGCGGGCGCGACCCTGTGGCGCAACAAACACACCCCCCCTCTCCGGAAACAACAGCGGGGGCGTGGCAAGAGCCAACGAATGAAGCGGCGATTTTGCCCCTTTGGCGCTGAACGCCGCCATGATAGCGGTGCTGTCGAACTGACGGCGGCCAGCGCATGGCACCGCACTGATCGCACCATTTGCGACCCACAGCATACGCCCGGACGAGACCGGGCCGCACTCACGACCCGGTTTCGGCCGGTGTCTTGAGCTCAGCCGGCGCTGGCTTGCGGCGGCGGGTGACCAGCACGTAGAACAGGGGCACGAACAGGATACCGAGGACGGTGCCCGAGATCGTGCCTCCGAGCACGCTGGTGCCGATGGCATTGCGGCCACCCGATCCCGCGCCGGTGCTCAGAACCAGCGGCAACACGCCAAGCGAAAACGCCATCGAGGTCATGATGATCGGACGGAAACGCTGTTTGGCCGCATCGCGCACCGCGTCCAGCAACGGCTCTCCCGCTTCGTAGCGGTCACGCGCAAACTCCACGATCAGAATGGCGTTCTTGCCGGTCAGACCGACCACTGTGAGAAGACCAACCTGAAAGAAGACGCCGTTCTGATAGCCGCCGAACAGGGTCCACAGCAGAGCGCCGAGGATACCGACCGGCATGGCGAGCATGACGGCGAAGGGGATCGACCAGCTTTCGTACAACGCGGCAAGACAGAGGAAAATGGCGGCCAGCGACAGCGCGTAAAGCAGGGGCGCCTGGTTGCCGGACTCGCGCTCTTCCAGCGACAGGCCCGTCCACGAAACGCCATAACCGGGCAATTGCGCGGCCAGCCGCTCGATTTCCGCCATGGCGTCGCCGGTGGTTACGCCGGCAGCCGGAGAGCCCTGGATCTGCATGGAGTTGATCGCATTGTAGCGGTTGAGACCCTGCGGCCCGAAGGTCCAGCTGCCTTCAGCGAAGTTGGCAAAGGGAACCAGGCCACCGCTCGAATTGCGCACCTTCCATTTGGAGATGTCGGATGGCAACGCGCGGGCATCAGCCTCGCCCTGGATATAGACCCGCTTGATGCGATCCCGGTCGATGAAGTCGTTGACGTAAGTTCCGGCCCAGGCGACCTGCAGCAGCTGCGCCACATTGGTGGCGTTGACGCCCATGGCACCCGCCGCACGCCAGTCGATGTCGAGATGATACTGGGAGGCATCTTCAAGACCCGAAGGACGCGCTGAAGCGATCAGCGGGCTTTGGGCCGCCATGCCGAGCATCTGGTTTCTCGCAGCAAGCAGCTCTTCGTGCGACTGGCCATTGCGCGCCTCGAGATAGAAATCGAAGCCGCTCATGATGCCGAGTTCGGGAACCGAAGGCGGCACGATCGGAAATGCCATCGCATCCTTGATGCCCATGAAGACAGGAAACGCGCGGCCGGCGATGGCCTGAGCGCTTTGCTCGGGCAATGGTCGTTCCGACCAGTCCTTCAAGCGTACGAACGCCAGCCCCATGTTCTGACCCTGGCCCGAAAACGAGAACCCGACCACGCCGAACACGGCTTCGACATTGTCCTTTTCATTGACAAGGAAATGGTTCTCGACCTGCTCCAAGACCTTCTCGGTGCGCCCTGCGGTGGCGCCGGTCGGCGCCTGGATCATGGCCAGCAGGATGCCCTGGTCCTCCTCGGGCAGGAAGGCGGTCGGGGTCTGGACAAAACTCCAGACCATGACGCCGACGAGCGCCAGATAGAGGGCGCCGACACGGAACGGCCTGCGAATGATCCAGCCAACGCTGCCGCCATAGCCGCGGGTGATGCGGTCAAACACGTAGTTGAACCAGCCGGCAGGGCCCTTCTTTGCGTGATGGGCGGATTTGGAGGTCAGAAGCGTGGCACAGAGTGCCGGGGTCAGCGTCATGGCAACCAGGACGGACAGCCCCATTGCCGAGACGATGGTGATCGCGAATTGCTGGTAGATGACGCCGGTCGAGCCGCCGAAAAAGGCCATAGGCACATAGACCGCCGAAAGCACAAGCGCGATGCCGATCAAGGCGCCGGTGATCTGCCCCATCGACTTGCGGGTGGCCTCGAGCGGGCTGAGCCCTTCTTCTTCCATGATGCGTTCGACATTCTCGACCACCACGATGGCATCATCGACCAAAAGGCCGATGGCGAGCACCATGGCCAGCATGGTCAGCGTATTGATGGAGAAACCGAACAGCGACAGGATGCCGAATGTTCCGAGCAGGACCACAGGAACGGCCAGCGTCGGGATCAGCGTCGCGCGGAAATTCTGCAGGAAGACCAACATGACGATGAAGACCAGAACAATGGCTTCAATCAGCGTCTTGACCACTTCCTCGATCGAGATCTCGACAAAGGGCGTGGTGTCGTAGGGCACGACATAGGAGACGCCCTCAGGGAAATAGGCCGAGGCTTCCTCGATCCTCGACTTTACCAGTTCGGCAGTATCAAGCGCATTGGCACCGGCGGCCAGACGGATCGCCATGCCGGTGGCGGGCTTGCCATTGTAGCGGGCGATGGTGGCGTAGTTCTCCGCGCCGATCTCGACACGGGCCACATCCTGGAGCAGCACCAGGCCACCATCGGTGGCGGCACGCACGACGATGCCTTCGAAGTCCTCGGGCGTCGTCAGCAGCGATTGCGCCGTGATGGTGGCATTGAGCTGCTGGCCATCGACGGCGGGCAAGGAGCCGAAGGCGCCGGCTGAAATCTGGGCGTTTTCTGTCGAGACCGCGCTCAAGACATCACTTGGCGCCAGGCCGTAGGCTGCGAGCTTGACCGGATCGAGCCAGATCCGCATGGCGTATTTGGCGCCGAACACCTGAACTTCGCCAACGCCTTCAAGACGGCTGAACTCATCAACCAGATTGGTGTTGAGATAGTCGGACAGGTCGGTCTGGTCGAGTGAACCATCTTCGGAGATGAGGCTGATCACCATCATGAAGCTGGCAGAGGATTTCTGAACCGTCACACCCTGGCGCTGAACCGTTTCGGGCAACAGCGGCGTGGCTTGCGACAGCTTGTTCTGCACCTGAACCTGGGCAATGTCCGGATCGATGCCGGTCTCGAAGGTCAGCGTGATCGAGGAGGTCCCGGCCGAGGTCGAGCTGGACGAGAAATAGCGCAGGCCATCAAGTCCGGTCAGCCGCTGTTCGATGACCTGCGTCACCGTATTGGCGACGGTTTGTGCCGAAGCGCCGGGATAGGCCGCGTTGATCGAGATCGTGGGCGGTGCGATCTGCGGATACTGCGCAATCGGCAGAGTCATGATGGACAGAACGCCTGCCCCCATGATGATGATCGCAATCACCCAGGCAAAGATCGGCCTGTCGATAAAAAAGCGTGCCATGTCGGTCTCCGCGAGATCAGTTCTGAGCCGGGTCTTCGGCGCGTTCTTCGGGGGCGACAGGGGCGCCGACGGCTATTTTCTGCAGACCTTCGACAATCACCCTGTCGCCGGCCTCAACTCCGTCGGACACGATCCAGTCGGACTCACGATCACTGACAATTGTCAGGGTGCGCTGCTCGACCACATTGTCGGCGGTGACAACCATGGCGGTGGGATTGCCCCGACGGTCACGCGAGACGCCTTCCTGCGGGACGAGAATTGCATTGTCGATGACGCCCTGTGGCATCTCGACCTGCACATACATTCCCGGCAGCAGCAATTCATCGGGATTGGGGAATTTCAGTCTCAGCGTGACGACGCCGGTGAGTTCGTCGACATGCGGTTCGGCGGCGGTGAGCTCACCGGTCTGGTCGTAGACGGTGCGATCGGCAAGGGTCAGCTTGACCTTGGTGTCGATATTGGCACCGGCTGCCTTGGGCCCCTTGCGCTTCCACAGGATGAGATCTGCTGCGGACTGGGTCACATCGACATAGACGGGGTCGAGCTTGCGGATCACGGCCAGCGGATTGCTCTGTCCGGAGATGACAAGCGCCCCTTGCGTGGTCAGTGAAAAGCCGATTGCGCCAGAGATCTGGGCCCGGATGGTGGTGCGGTCGAGATCGATGTTGGCTGCGAGCAGCTGCGCCTCGGCGACCTGCAAAGCAGCATTGGCTCCGTCACGTGTGGTCTGGGCGGTATCAACCGATTGCTCGCTTGCGACATTGCTCTTGCGCAGGGTTTCCATGCGCTTGAGCTCGCGATTGGCTGAATCGAGACTGACCTGGGCCTGGTTGACGGCAGCCTCGGCAGCCACGACCTGGGCCCGGTAGGTTGCCGGATCGATGCGGTAAAGAACGTCGCCCTCCTGCACTTCGGAGCCTTCCTCGAACAGCCGCTCGACGATGACGCCGTTGACCTGCGGGCGAACTTCAGCAACTCCGGACGCAACCACACGCCCTGGCAGCGTGCTGGTGACGGTGACGGTTTGCGCTTCAAGCGTCACCACGGTGACGGGCGTGGGCGGGCGGCCCTGCTGCTGCGCCGAGGCAGCGGATGCCAGCGCGGCGACGATCAGAGACATCAAAACAGTGTAAGGCGCTAACCTCATCGAATTTCTCCACCAAATCAGGAGTATCCACTTGGCGAGCACCGGCTCAATGGATAATATGGAAACCAAGCGGTTTTATAATTGATTTTCGGCGCAGCGCAAGCGCAATGAAAAGCACAGTAAAGTGACCGTGAGCATGGGAGAATTGACCAGGTGTCAGAGTGCATTAATTCGCAGCGTGGACCGGGGAGACCGCGCCAGTTCGATTCAGCTGAGCGCGAAGCCATCATCATTGACGCTGCGGAACGCATCATCCTGAACCAGGGACTTGCCGGTGCCTCCATGGCGGCGATCGCAACCGAAGCCGGGATGTCGAAGAGAACGCTGTATGATGTGTTCGAAAGCCGGACCGCGCTGTTTGCGTCCCTCATCCGGCGCATGCACAACACCGTCACGCGGCCTCTCAAGGACAGTGAGCTTGAGCTGCCGCTTTGCGAACGACTACGCTTGCTGCTGACGCCGACAGACGAAAAATTCTCCGACCCGCTCCCGCTGGCCATCCTTCGCGCCGTCATCACCGAGGCAGAACGGCACCCTGATCTCGTGCTGGAGTTTCTGCATGAGGGACCCTACGCATTCTTCGGTATGATTCGACGTGAACTTGACCGCTCGGTGGCCCGCGGCGAAATTCACATCAACGATACGGAAGCCGCAGCGCGCTTGATGACAGACATGGCGCATGGCAGCGTGCTCGAACACTTGCTGGTGTCTCAATCTGCCTGCGGACGTCAAGAAGCCTATGAGCGCCGCATTGCGCTTGCCATTCGCGTGTTTCTGGGTGGGATTGGCGAGAGCGAATAGACGCATTCAAAGCGGTCGGAAATGGCGAGCAAGCAGACCCGTTATCCGAGGCTGGCGGCTTTATCGATTGATACATCCAAGCCGTCTTCGGGTGCGGTATCGGCGAGGCCCCACGGCCATGCTGGTCGTCATCAAAGGCCTGCCCCGCTTTGCTACCCGCTGATTTCTGCCCTCTCTAATTTAGGAGTTAATTAACCATAAAATACCATGTTGCAGCGCTCTTGCTCCAAGCAAGTGACGCCGTCCAGCAACAGAAAGCGAAGACCAGATCATGATGAAAAATGACATTGGACTGGTCTTGGCAAGAATAGTTCTGGTTGCTGCGCTTTACTTCGGCTCCGGGCGCCTTGGATTGTTTCTGGCTGTGCCTCCGGGCTATGCCACGGTCATCTGGCCTCCATCGGGCATCGCGCTCGGCGCCCTGTTCATTTACGGGTGGCGGCTGTGGCCCGGAATCCTGATCGGCTCGTTTCTGCTCAACAGCTACATCTCCGGCGCCTATTCGGCTGAGATGGGTTTCGATGGCGCCAAACTGTTGACAGCTCTGGCCATTGCATCCGGCTCTTCACTGCAGGGATTGATCGGTTACGGCCTGGTCAAACGCTATATAGGCCTGCCCCTGTCATTCGACCGGATCCGGCAAATTGCACTGCTGTTCGTCCTTGCAGGACCTGCCACGTGCATCGTCGGCGCGAGCATCGGGGTTGGTTCTCTCTACGTTTCGGGAATTCTTCCAGCAACTGATCTCGGATGGAACTGGTTCACATGGTGGGCGGGCGATGTGTTTGGCGTTGTCATTTTTCTGCCATTGCTGCTGCTCACACCCGTCAACAAGAACACCCTTACCTGGCGCGGAACCACGCTTGCCAGGTTGCCGGTGACGGCGCTGCTGATCCTGCTCATACCGCTTGGCCTGACCTTCTACGCCTGGAAAATTTCATCCGAAGCCAACAACAACAATGGGGAAATCCTGTTTGAATCGCTGGCGATCGAAAACAAGAAAGCCTTGCTGAGCCGGATCAATTCCTACGAGAATGCCCTGCTTGGCGGCGTGGCCTACTTTCAGGGATCCGACAGGATCAGCCGTGATGAGTGGCGGCGTTATGTCGATATGCTTGATATTCAGGAAAACTTTCCTGGCATCAACGGCCTCGGCTGGATCACATCCCTCGCCCCCTCCGGCATCGAGAGGTTTCTCAGTGCCGCGCGTGCCGATGGCGCGCCGAATTTCGAGATACGACCGAAAAATGTCGAAGCAGGCCAATATATCATCAACTACATCGAGCCTGAATCCATCAACCGGCAAGCGATCGGGTTGAACATCGCTTTTGAAGAGAACCGTAAGGAAGCTGCCGATCTGTCGCGCGTGACCGGGAAACCGGCCATCACCAAGCGCATCATTCTGGTCCAGGACGCCGAGAAAACGCCTGGCTTCCTGCTGCTGCATCCGATGTACAGAGAGGGCTTCGAACCCGGATCATCGGCCGACGAATGGGCAACATTCGATGGCTGGATCTACGCCCCCTTTATCGCCAAAAACTTCATGAGCGAGCTGACCCGGAGCCAAGGAAGCACCATCAATTTCCGGGTTTATGATGGCAATTCGGAAGACCCCGAGGCATTGATCTACGACAGTCGCACGGTTCGCGTGGCGGACTATGAACCCGCATTTACCAAGCGCGAGCAGATCGATGTCATGCAGCAGCGCTGGCTGATCGTCTGGGAAAGCACGCCGGGATTTGAACAAAGCTCGCGCAACAACAACCCGGTTCTGGTTCTCGCCGGCGGTCTGCTGATCTCGTTCTTGCTGGGCCTGTTTCTGTTTGTTGCCAATATCCGCCGCAACGATGCCATCGAAGATGCACCCGGCCTCAAGGCGCTTGTCCTGCCGGCGATGGTGTTCCTCGTGCTGGCTGTCGGGTCGCTGGGGCTCTATCGCGCGCTGACGGCAACCGAGCTGGAATACCTCAAATCACTGACCAACAATGAAGCCAACAGGATCAGTTCCATTGTCGCCGCAGAGACAAAGGGGAAAATCTCCGCACTTGAGCGAATGGCCTCCCGGCTGGAATACAGTCAAAACCTGTTGCAAGTGGCCTGGCGCACAGACGCTGCCAACTTCATCGAGGATTTTGAAGGCCTGCGCGTCATCAGCCAGGTTGGCTCCGACAACGTCATGCGGCAGAGCCAGCAAGCACCAGCAAATGAAAGGCTGGTCTGGGTCAACGCGGTTCTTGATCCCACACGGGCAGATGCGGTCACGGCAGCCATCGCGGCCGATGTCCCGAAACTGAGCTCTCCGCTTGAACTGGCGTCGGGCAAACATGCTGTGACTGCATATTTTCCTTTGAACGCGCTCGGCGTATCGGACGGATATCTGGCCGGGGTCTTCTCGGTTGATGAGTTTTTCGACATCGACATTCCACGCGAATTGCTGGACCGCTATCGTTTTGAGATCGCATATGAGGGCGAGGTCTATGCCACATCCGGGAACGAGAGCCAGCTGCTGGAAACGGACTGGTCGCTTGAAAGCAAGATACAGGTTCTGGACAAGAGTTGGTCACTCAGGTCCATCCCTACCGCAGAGTTTCTGAATTCACAGCGCAGCCAGTTGCCCAGCGTGGCGCTGCTGGCAGGTTTTCTGATTTCGGTTCTTGCGGCGATTGCGGCCTATACGACAGGACTTTCACGGCTGAAAACCGCACGGTTGGAGGCATCCAATGTCCGTATCAAGGAGGAGGCGACGCGCAATTCCACCGTCATGAACACCGTCCTTGACGGTGTTGTGACCATCAGCTCTGAAGGCATTGTCGAATCCGTCAACCCGGCCGGCTTGCGCTTGTTCGGCTACGGGGAAGAGGAAATTCTTGGACACAACATAAAGCTGTTGATGCCCCCGCCATATCATGATGCCCATGATGGCTACCTCAGACATTACCTGAGCACAGGCGAGCGGAAAGTCATCGGCACCGGCAGGCAAGTCGTGGGCAAACGCAAGAACGGCTCGGTCTTCCCGATGGATCTGACGGTCAACGAAATGAATCTCGACGGCCGGCGGATGTTCGTCGGCACGATCCGCGACACCAGCGAGGCTGTGGCCGCAGCCCAGGCCTTGCATGAATCCAACACGCTGATGTCAGCGATCCTGGCCAGCACCGAGTACCTCATCGTTGCCACAGAGATGGATGGCACGGTGATGATGTTCAACGAGGCGGCAGAAAAGGCACTCGGCTATACCGCCGAAGAAGTTGTTGGAAAACAGACCCCCGCGCTCTGGCATGATCCAAAGGAAGTTGTCGAGCGGGCGAAAGCGCTCACGGACGAACTGGGAGAGACCGTGGAGCCCGGTTTTGACGTCTTTCGGCGGAAAGTCGACCTTATGGGCACCGAGGAAAACGAATGGAGCTTCATTCGCCGTGACGGGACACGCTTCCCGGCGTTGTTGGCAGTCACGCCCTTGCGCGACGAGGACCAGCAGATGACTGGATATCTCGGCGTCATTCTCGACATCACCAAGCGCAAGGAAATGGACCGTCTGAAATCGGATTTCGTGTCCATCGTCAGCCATGAATTGCGCACGCCGCTGACATCCATTCGCGGCGCGCTTGGGCTGATGGCAGGTCCGATGGCGAAAGACCTGCCGGAAAAGGCCGGCCGGCTGATCGACATTGCACACAAGAACTCCGAACGCCTTACCCTGCTCATCAATGACATTCTCGATATCGACAAGATCGAATCCGGCCAGATGCGGTTTGATATAGAAGAGGACGATGTCGGGTTGCTGGTGACACAGGCTGTCGACGTCAATCAGCCCTATGCCGAAAAACTGGGCGTCGTTTTCAAGGCGACCGAAATCAGCCCCGACTTGAAAGCCAATGTCGATGCTGCGCGGCTTGCTCAGGTTCTGTCCAACCTTCTGTCCAACGCAGCGAAATTCTCCCACCGCGGCGACGAGGTCGAGATTTCGGCTCTCAAGGCAGGCCAGCAGGTTCGCATCAGCGTCAAGGATAACGGCGCAGGCATCGCCGAGGAGTTCCGTTCGAAAATCTTCGGAAAATTCTCCCAGGGAGATTCCTCCTCTACGCGGGTCAAGGGCGGCAGCGGTCTGGGACTTCACATCAGCAAGCAGATCGTGGAACGAATGGGTGGCAAGATCGGATTTGAAACCGAGACGGGCCAGGGCACGACCTTCTGGCTGGAGCTGCCACTGAGGGTGCAGGACCACGTCACCGGAAACCTGGAAAAGGATGATGTTCAGCGTGCAATGCTGCACTACAAGGAAAAGGATACGCCAACGCTGCTTCATATCGAAGATGATCAGGACCTGAGCCGCGTTCTCGCAATGTCGCTACAGGGCAAGGTTGACGTGGTGCCCGCCGCCAGTCTGAACGAGGCGGAGCAACTCTTGCGAAAACAACACTTTGATCTGGTGGTGCTGGACATTGAACTCCCTGATGGCTCCGGGCTTCAATTCCTCACAAACCTGATCAGCCAGATCAATCCACCGGTCCCGGTGATGATACTCTCGGCGAGCGAAGTCTCCGGTGACATTGAAAAATCGGTTGCCGCTGCGCTGGTGAAATCACGCGCGTCGGAGGAGAGAATCATTCAGACCATTGAAACACTTGTCGATGGGTGACGTCCATTACAGCCCGAGGGAGCGTGATGTGCAATATGATTGCTGCCGCGCCGCATGGCGAACCTCGCCTGGCTGGTGGAAAACAGACGCACGAACCCAAAACTGCGGGATGCAAAAAACATGAGCGAGCCCCTGAAGATACTGTATGTGGACGACGAGGATGACATCCGGGAAATCGCAGTGATGGCGCTGGAATTCGATCCCGGGTTGACAGTGAGGAGCTGCGCTTCGGGCTCGGATGCCCTGGCGACCGTGGCAGATTGGCTGCCGGATCTGATTTTGCTGGATGTGATGATGCCTGACATGGATGGCCCGGAGACGCTGACACGTCTTCAGCAGGCACCGGAAACGGCTGCTGTCCCAGTGGTGTTTACAACCGCACGCACCCAGCCCGAGGACATTGACCGGTTCATGAACCTTGGAGCGGCAGGGGTTATTTCCAAACCCTTCGATCCGATGACCCTTGCCGAACAGGCGCGAGGCCTGCTGGCAAAGAGGAAGAGCTGAAGCAGCCAGAAGAGTTGTCGCTGAGACAGGTGACAACGGCAGCGAAGCATCTCACCGACCAGGCCACACTGCGGCGCATCCGATTGACATCGTGGCGACGTGCGACAACGGCTCGATTTCACTGCATGGCGTTTATCTGATCCAGCAAGTCCGTCATCGCTGAGGCGAAATCGGCTTCGCTGTAGCCGTCCACACGCACAGTGTTTTCGAGCTTGAAGGCTGCTTCACCCAGGCTCTGAAAACCGAAAATGCCGGCCGTTCCGACCAGGGAATGTGCAAGGGTCATGAGATCGGCGTCGGCAGCTTCGAGTTCACCAGGCAACTTCCTTCTGGCGAGCAGTTCGTGGATCTGCTCCAGGTGTCCCCGGGAGCGCTCGACAAAAAGGAGCCGCAATTTCTCGATGCGATCGCGGGCCTCGGCCGGCAATTGGTCCAGCTTGCTTGCATTCATCATCGGATTGGCCATCTGGCAGTCTTCCTCATGTTGCGTAACGACCCGGCTTCCGGGCCGCTGACAGTCACTCGCAGAACTCGACGCCGATCTCATCATTGACATGCCAGCATTTCCGGACCCGCCGGAGTGGACCGGATGCGGTGATCTTGAGCAGGAAATACTCCGGCAGCGCCATTTGTCTTTCAAGCCGGAGCCGGGCGCCGCCATCGGAAACACTGCGGACCGTGCAATTGATTTTCGACGACCACTCTTCCAGCGCAATAAAGGCCGGTTTCAAAGTGCGCATGCGGGTTGAACGCCGTCTCTCCCTGGGATCGCCATCTCCCGCGGGTGCCGGAAGTGTGCTCCAGTCCTCGGCACCGAGCTGCGTTTCGAGTGCCTTGCGGCGGTCGCCGAGTTCAGTTGCCAGATACTGCTCCATCTGGTGGAGGTCGGCAAACTCGCTGGAAATGGCGGCCCCGATCAGGGGCGAAATCTGCAACTCAACCGACTTGAGATGATGTGAGAATGTCAATTGCTCGTTCAGCCGGGCAAGCCGCTCGTTGACGACAGGCATCGAAACGTTGCGATCGATGACGTAGTGGAATGTGTCCTCATCGTACCTGCCGCAAAAATCATCGGATCTGATATTGGCCCGGATCCTGGCCGAAAAACCACGCAGGATCTCTTCGGCATTGGCAACACCGAAATTGGTGCAGATCTTGCGGTATTCGGCCAGACATATCGAGAAGACAACAAATTTGCTGTGCTGGCGCCGGGCCGCTGCGGCGACCAGCAACAGCTTCTTGTCGAGCTCCTGACGGCTGTACATGCCCGTGAGATCATCAAACAGGGCTTTCTTGCGCAGTTCCGAGACCTCATCATCGCGCGAGGCTTCCACCTCATGGCGGGCGATGGATTTCCTGATTGCGATGGTGACTTCGTCGATGCGCAGATTGCGCTTGGGCAGAAAATCATAAAGGCCCAGGCGAAACGCCTTGATCGCGGTGCGTTGCGATTCATCACCGGACAACATGATCACCGGGGACAGATCCTTGTAGCGTAGCTTCAATTGTTCATGCAGGCGGAATCCGTTTTCGGATTCCAGATTGTAGTCGAGCAAAATGCAGTCCGGCATTTCATTTTCCAGAACCGCAACAAGGCTTTTGCTGTCCGCCGCTTCCGTGGTTCTCAGATTTGCCTGGCCGAGCAGTGTCGAGAGGTGCAGCCGGTAGAGATTGTCATCATCGACGATGCAGACCGAGCGGCCATCCAGATTGATGCCGCTGCCGCCAGCCGCCTGTTCATAAGTAACACTCATTTGCTTGATCCAATCCACAACGGGGAAGCATCGGAAGCCGAGGAATAGACTTCAACTCGGTGATCGGTGAGGGGCGACAGGTTACTCATTGCTTGTCGCCGGCCCCAGCGTCAGGTGTTGCCGGCAGGTCTGCTGCCGGGTGAGCCAGCACGACCTGATTGCGGCCATTGTTCTTGGCCAGGTACAGCGCCCGGTCGGCCTCGGCAAAGAGCTCGGAGGAGCTTTGACAGGCATTGCTGCCGGCCACGCCGATGCTGATGGTCAGCGAAAACTGCTCGGGCCGACCGTCAAACACGATTTCGGCAAAATGTTTGCGGAATTTTTCCAGCACTTCGAACACAGCTTCGGGAGAGGTATCAAGCAGCAGCACGGCAAATTCTTCGCCACCGTAACGACCCACCACATCCGTTTTTCGCACCCAGCCGACCAACGTCCGTGCCAGGATCGAGAGAACCTGGTCGCCAACCGGGTGACCCCAGGTGTCATTGACCTTCTTGAAATGGTCGACGTCGATCATGGCGACACAGAATTTCTGTTTTGTGCGGGCAACCCGCGCCATTTCGTGCCCGACACGCTCGTTGAAGCGGCGGTGATTGAGAAGGCCGGTCAGGCCATCGCGCTCAATCAGCGACCGCAACACGCGCGCACGTTCCACACGCAGGTTGATCAGGGTGACCAAAGCATCAAGGTCTGCGCGCTTGGAGATGAAATCATCGCCGCCGAACTGCCGCGCGCGCATCTGGATGGACTTGTCTTCTTCGGAGGACAGGAACACGATCGGAATCGACAGGTGGCTTTGATGCTGACGGATGATCTTGGCAATCTCGATGCCATCCGTGTTGGGCATCTGAAGGTCCATGATGATGATGTCGAAGAAAGACCCGTTGATGGTCTGGATGATTTTCAGCGGATCATTGAGAATGGCCACAATCATGCCGTTGGCCCGGAGCATTTCGGCATAGACCGCTGAGGCGATCGGATCGTCATCAACCAGCAGGATCGACGCGGGCTGCTCGCTGAGCTGGCCGCCCAGATGCTCGAGCCAGTGAATCAGTTCAGCCTGATCAATCGGATTGGTGATGACCGTGCTGACATGGGCTCGGGCGCACTTGGCACGAAACGCGAAACTTGTCTCCGGTGAAACGAGGATTTTCGGCAGGCTCTCGCCAAGGTGTTCGCAGATGGCGAGGGCGTCGGGAATGGATCCGTCAATCAGCACCAGGGCATTGTCGTCGCCTTGCGCCACGGCTGCGGCCTGTCCCTGCGTGCCATCAACCATTGTTGCAGCATAATTCAGGGGCTTCATGACCTGGGCGACATCATCGAGGAATACTCCTCCCCCAATGACGTGCACGGAAGGTCTGGAGGGACTACTGAAGATCGTTTCCACCTGCGCCGATTTGCTCGCCCGGGAAATCTCGACTGGATCTGAAATCTGGAACATGTTGGTCTTTCTTGATAGTCGCGACTTTCCCGATGCTTCTAGTCCGCTGGTCAATCGATCCTTGAAATTCTGTATCTCCTGAAGCGGCGATCCAGTCATCTTGCTGTCTCCTTGCAGGACACATTTCTGCAAACCCACCAGGCCGCCCATTCCAACCTATTGAACGAAATGGTTTTTTATAATTCGCTGATATACATTAATTGTCCCTTAAACTTGAACTACTGATTATCACGTGAGACTTTTGTACCTAATCAGTAAAGGTTGCGGTCCCGGCGGAGAGACCTTGTGCGCTCATACGACATTGCAAGACACCGCGTGCTTTAAGGCGCGCGGAATATTTGAAGCAGAAAATAAATTCAGCATCGAAGCTGGTGCCGGTTCCAGCCGCGTTTCCGGGCTACCGGGCGGGAGATGCGTCGATCAGCTTGTCGCCGTTGGCACCCCATCCAACACGCTATGCGAGCGGCCTCGCAAATACACCTCTCATCGAGAGCAATTTGTTAATCCGACTGCTGTAGCCAGTACCGGGGGAGGTCAGCATCTGCTGGTTCAGTCATTTTAACAGTGTGATTTGCGCTTCACCATGCCCACTATCCTGCACCCTGCCCTTGGCAACAAGCCGTCACAGCGATTGCGCTTCGCCTACAAGGGCGCGTCCCTGTGCATCCTGATCTTAGGTCTTGGCTGGTTCTTCTACTTCGCCTCGATCGAGGACTGGCCTCTTGCCTATGCCGACCTGAGCATGGTTGCGCTAGGGGGTATTGGCTGGCTGCTGGTCAGACACAACCGGGTCAACGCCGCACTGATGATGTTGGAAGCTGCCTTCCTGGCCTTCACCATCGGCTTCTGCCTGGTCTTCGATGTGCCGAGCGAAGCCCATCCGCGAGTGTCGCACCTGTTTCTTCCCGCCATCGCCCTGCTGGCCTATTTCAACTACCTGCGCACGACTTCCCCGTTCCAGCTCGTGGTGATCGCGGTCTCGCTGTTGAGCTTCATCTTCTTTTCCAGCACGAAGTTCGCGCTTCCCTTCGCCCACAGCATTCCAGATGAAGTCCGGCAAATGGGGATCTGGATCAATTCCGCCCTGGCCACGGCGATGCTGTGCGGAGGGGTTTACGCGATCCATCGGGAATCCACCGGACAAAACCAACTCTCGCGAGCGCTGCGTGCAGCCGTACGGAACGAAGAGCTGGAGCTGCATTTCCAGCCTCAGGTCGACAGTGCGCAGAAGATTGTCGGAGCGGAAGCGCTGTTGCGCTGGACGCACCCGCGGCGAGGAAATATTTCTCCGGCCGAATTCATTCCGATCGCGGAGGAAAGCGGACTGATGCCGCTGATCGGCGGCTGGGTGCTCAAGGAAGCCTGCCGGACGCTGGCCACCTGGAAGCACGATCCCGCCCTCAGCGAGCTCATACTTGCCGTCAATGTGAGCGCCAACCAGTTCAATCTCGACGGTTTCGAGCAATCCGTACTGGAAACCGTCGCACTGTACGACGTGGATCCGAGGAAGCTGAAGCTGGAACTGACCGAAACCGTCATCATTTCAGGCGTGGAACCGGTGGTGGCCAAGATGAACACCTTGCGCGCTGCGGGCATCGAATTCGCACTGGACGATTTCGGCACCGGCTACTCATCCCTGAGCTATTTGCGCCAATTGCCTGTCAGCCAGCTCAAGATCGATCGCAGCTTCGTCAAGGAATCGCTGGAGAGCCCCAGCGGCGCATCACTGATCAGAAGCATTGTCAGAATGGGGCTGGAACTCGAGCTTACGGTGCTCGCCGAGGGCATCGAGACCGTCCCGCAGCATCTGTTCCTGCTCGATTGCGGGTGCCATGAATTCCAAGGCTACCATTTCGGCCGGCCAGTTCCGGAAGACGTATTCAAGACCGGCGTCAGGGCCATGATACAGACCACCCAACATTCGTCACACCCTACCCCAGATCTACGCTCCGTGGCGAATTAGAGCCCCCCTGTCAGTGTACAGGTGGGAGCGCTGCGCTCAGAGCGGCTCGAGCCGGTGAAACCGGGACTGGCCGTAGACCAACGGGGCGCCTTCACTGATCCTTATGTCCATGATCTCGCCGATGAAAACGGTGTGGCTGCCCGCTTCGACCATTTCCGACACATTGCAGGAAAAGCCGATCAGGGCTTCACCCAGAAGCGGCAGACCGCGTGCATCCTCGATCCAATGGCCTTGAGAGAACTTGTCCTCGCCAGTGATGCCGTCAGCGCCGGCAAAGCGCATGGCCAGCGGACTGGCGGGGTCGGGCAGAAGATTGACATTGAAAGTTCCACTCTCGCGGATCGCGGCACAGGTGCCGGTCTTGCGGTTGACGCAGACCAGCAGGCTCGGCGGTTCGGCGGAAACCGAACAGACCGCGGTGGCGGTGATGCCGCGCCGCTCTTCCCCGTGGCGGGCGGTGATGATGGTCACCGCCCCGGGAAAGCGGGCCATCGCCTCGCGGAAAGTTGCGTGATCGATGCCCATGCCCATCTTACGCCGCCTTGAGCTCGGTGAGGTAGGCTTCGGCCGCATCGGGATCGGCGAACCAGGGGAAGAAATCACGTGGGTCGTTGAAGCCGTTGGCCATGCGGTGCGCCAGCCGCGGCTCGGCGCAGGCGGTGCCCATGATGTTGAGAATGAAAGGCGGTGGCGGCTGCAACATCATGTTGGTCCATGAGACCACCCACTGCGCATAATCCCAGAACTCATCAAACGTGCCCTGCATGAAGGGCGCATCGAACGTCCTGTCGCCATGTTCAATGATACGCTTGAGATAGACCGCGGCGGCCTTTGCGGCATTGTTGGAGCCCTGACCTGTAATCGGATCATTGAGGCAGACCGCATCACCGAGGCCAAGCACCTGGCGCCCCGAGGGAAGCGTGCCAATCGGCTTGCGGATGGTGGGCGCAAAACGGCCGGCGAGAATGCCGTTGTCATCGGTGAGTTCGATGTTTTCGCAACGCGCCGCCTCCCAGGGCAGGAAGGTGTCGAGGATGTTTTTCGACATCGCGAGATGCTGCGCGGGGGTCTTTACATCTGCCCAGCAATCCATCGGACCGCCCGGCACGCCCTCGAACACCATGATTTCGCAGGGACCGGAGGTGGTCAGCGCCGGGAAGACGAAATACTCGCCAACGCCGGGGATCAGGTTGAAACAGACGGCGGAATGCTCCGGACGCGGCGTCATGCCGGTGACATAGGTCAGCGCCAGAGCCCGCTGCGGTGTCTCGTAGGGCGATTTTTCCGCATCGCGCTCGAACAGCCGGCCGATGTCGCCCTTGCCCGAGGCGACGATGACCAGATCATCCTGGCGGCTGTAATGTTCGAGATCGGCAATGGATGCGTCCTTGATGGTCAAGGTGCCGCCGAGCCGTTCGAACTCCGCCATCCAGGCCGGGACCTTGACCCGCTGGTCAACCGAATAGGCACTGTCATCGAGCTTTCCGGTCCAATCGATGGCCTTCTGGCCGGAGCCGTCCGGGGCCGGAACCTGGAAGTTGATGCCGTCGACCGGCGGGCAGGTCTCGGCCCAGAAATCGATGCCAAGCTCGCGCTCATGTTCGACCGAATTGTGAAACATGCACTGGCTCGACATGACCTTGCCAGTGGCGATGTCTTCAGCCGTGCGGTTCTGGACGACGCGTACGCTGTTGCCGGCCTTGATGAGGCCGATGGCCAGTTGCAGGCCGGACTGGCCGCCGCCGATAATCGTGATCTTTCTCATGTCGTGTTCCCCTGTTTTTCTGGTTATTCCATAAGAAGCGGTATGGCCGGGACCGCGCGTTCCGGTCCCATGGCGGTGTATCCGCCGTCGACCTGGATGTCGGTTCCGGTGATGAAGCTGGCCTCGTCCGAACACAGGAACAGCACGGAAGCTGCAACCTCTTCCGGGTTGCCGGTGCGGCCGAGCAAATGGAAAGGTGCTGCCACCTTGTCGGTCTTTTCTCGGTCGCCGCCGCTCAGCTCATCCATGATGTTGGACCAGGTCCAACCCGGCGAGACCGCGTTGACGCGAATGCCTTCCGGCGCAAGATCCATCGCCTGATTGCGGGTCAGTTGCAGGATCGCGGCCTTGGAAACCGGATAAAGCCAACGGCCGGTCTGGGCGACTCGCGCCGAGATCGATCCGAAATTGACGATGGCGCCCTTGTTCTTGGCCAGCTCCGTGCGCGCGGCCTGCATCAGCATGACCGAGCCGACGATGTTGACGTCAAGGCTTTCGAGCCACTCGGCGCGTGTCGATTCCACGCCGTTGTCGAGATAGGAACAGGCGACATTGACCAGAAAATCGATGCGGTCAAACTTCGCCTTTGTGGCTTTGACCAGGTCGGCGATCTGCGCATCGTCACGAAGGTCGGTCTTTTGAAACCCGACCCCTTCGCCCGCCAGCGCTTCACCTGCTTCCTGGTTGATATCGGCCACCATCACGCTCACGCCAGCATCGCTGAAAGCCTTGACGATGGCAGCCCCTATCTTGGTTGCGCCGCCCGGTATGATGGCCACTTTTCCGTTCAGTCCCCGCATTGTTCTTCTCCTGTCTGATTGCAGGAAAGTTTGGGCCAATCGCAGCGCGCCGCCATCCGCTTTGAGCGCTGACTATCCGGAAAACGAAATTTTCTACCGTTCCGCCCAAAAACATGCTTTCATGCATATGCATGTTTTGACGACACCAATGCCGGGAGCGCTCATGTTGCTGGATGCCATGACCACGCGCCCGCTGGCGCAATTCAGCCTTTTTGCAAGCGCCGATCTCGACGAGGCGCGCGAAAGAGTTGCGCGGGTGTTCTGTCCGCACCGGCTCGACATGATCGGGCGTGGCACCTTCGACGCCTGTCACAATCATGTCGGCGGCGAGCGGCTGTCACTCAACTATATCCAGTATGGTGCCAAGACACTGATCGCGCCGGGTGAACTGAAAGATTTCTATCTGCTGCAGATCCCGCTTGGCGGTGGTGCTGCGATCAGCAACGGAGCGGATCATTACTATTCCTGCCCGCACAAGGCAGCGGTGCTCAATCCGCATCTGCCGACAACGATGATCTGGGACGAAGACTGCAAGCAGATCCTGGTCAAGATCGGGCGCCAGGCGTTGCAGGATCATCTGTCGCAGCTGCTCGGCTCAAGCGCCGACAAGCCACTGACATTTACCGGGCCGCTGGATCTGACCACCGGGGTCGGCACCGCTCTTGGTGGCCTGATCATGCATCTGGTGACCCAAGCAGACCATGGCCAGGTGATGCCGCCGTCGGGCGGACTTCTGGCACGTCAGCTGGAATCGGTTGTCCTGTCCGGGCTGCTTGAAGCGGGGCAGCACAATTACAGCAAGTATCTCAGGCCGACCCGCTCAGCGGCGGCACCACGGCATGTGCGCAAGGCCGAGGAGTTCGTGCGCGCAAATCTCGACGCGCAAATCTCGCTTGAAGACATCGCGACTGCAGCGGGCGTCACACCCCGTTCGTTGCAGCTCGGATTCCGCAATTTCCGCAACACCAGCCCGATGGCGTTGCTACGATCTGAACGGCTACGCAGGGTCCATGACGAGCTGATGGCGGGCGCGCCCGGGACGTCGGTGACGGAAGTGGCGACCCGGTGGGGCTTTTCGCATCTCGGCCGGTTCTCTCAGAGCTACAAGGAAAAATACGGCCAGTCGCCGAGCAAGACGCTGCAGAATGGCTCCAGCATCGGATTTTCGGACTAGAATGCAAAACGGCCCGCCCGGGTGAGGGCGAGCCGCTGAATGGTGCTAATGTTAAATCAACAGCTGATCAGTCGGCGTCGCTGTCCCAGCCGGAGATGGCCTTGGCTTCGAGGAATTCCTCGATGCCCCAGACGCCGCCTTCACGAGCGCGGCCGGAGGCCTTGACGCCGCCGAAGGGTGAGCCTGCGCCGCGCGACTTGCCGTTCATCTCGACCATGCCGGAGCGCAGACGCCGTGCCATACGGTTGCGCTTGGCACCGTCCTGGCTCTGGACGTAGTTGGTCAGACCGTAGATCGTGTCGTTGGCGATCTCGACCGCATTCTCTTCATTGTCGAACGGGATGATCGACAGAACCGGTCCGAAGATTTCCTCACGTGCGATGGTCATGTCGTTGGTGACATCGGCGAAGATCGTCGGGCGGACGAAATAGCCGCGGTTGAAGCCTTCCGGACGGCCTGTGCCGCCGGCAACCAGGCGTGCGCCTTCGTCAATGCCGGTCTGGATCAGGCCCTGAATCTTGTCGAACTGCGCAGCCGAGACCACCGGACCGATGTGGTTGCCTTCGTCATGCGAGGAGCCAACCCTGGTCGAGGCTGCAACCTCTATCGCCTTGTCGACGGTCTGATCATAGACCGAACGCTCGACCAGCATGCGGGTCGGCGCGTTGCAGCTCTGGCCAGTGTTGTTGAAGCAATGGCGGACGCCACGCTCGACGGCCTTTTCGTCGGCATCGGCAAAGATCACATTGGCGCCCTTGCCTCCGAGCTCGAGGCAGACCCGTTTGAAGGTATCAGCAGCAGCCTTGGAGATGGCAACGCCTGCGCGCGCGGAGCCGGTGAAGCTGATCATGTCGACGTCGGTATGGGTCGACAGGTCGGTTCCGACGCCAACACCATCACCATTGACCATGTTGAAGACGCCGGCAGGGACGCCCGCGGCGTGGACGATTTCGGCAAACACGATGGAGGACAGCGGGGCAACTTCAGACGGCTTGAGTACCATGGTGCAGCCAGCCAGCAGCGCCGGAATGACTTTCAGCGTCACCTGGTTCATCGGCCAGTTCCACGGCGTGATCAGGCCGACAACACCGATCGGCTCCATGGCGATACGGTCGTTGGGGGCATGCGAGCCGAGTGGACGGATGAACTCGATGTCCTTGAAGGCGGTGATGAAATTGTCGATGTGCCAGGTGCCGGAGGTGACCTGACTGGAGCGCGACATCGCAATCGGCGCACCCATTTCAAGGCTGATCGCCTGCGCCATGTCTTCGGCGCGCTCGGCGTAGACTTCGCGGATCTTTTTGACGTAGCCAAGCCGAACCTCCGGATCGGTCTGCGACCAGGATTCATAGGCGGCCTTTGCTGCAGCCACAGCCTTGTCGGTGTCCTCAGATGACCCGAGCGAGATCACCGCGCAGGCCTCTTCGTTGGAAGGATCAATCACTTCACAATCGCGTGGCCTGGAGGGCGAAATCCAGGCACCATTGATGTAAAACTCGCGCTTCTCGATCATTTCATTCTCCAAACATGTCCAGACGTCCCAGATGGGAACGATGTGGTCTCAATTCAAATCTGTAGGGGGCGAAGACGGGGGAAAGCAACCTCGATTTGGCCGTGGACCGCTGCTTTAGCCGCTCTTGCGTCGATTCTTGTCGGCGATAGGCCTTTTAGAGCCTGACTTCTGCTCACTGCACGTTTTTAAGCAGCGCCGGGGACGGAAAGCATGTTGGCTTCTGACCGCTCCTAGCCTGCCATTCGCCGATCGACCGGCGGGTCTTGTAGCCGGGCAAACCGTCGGCGCCGCCGACATCATAGCCCTGGTTCTCCAACAATGACTGCAGCCGGGCAATGTCGGAGCGCAGCATCTTGCCGGTGTTGCCCCAGGGCGTGACAAAGGCCGAGCCGCCATGCGCCATGCGGTCGGCCAGATTGCCGATGAACAGGGCATAGAGATCGGAATTGTTGTATTCCTTGATCACGTAGAAATTCGGCGTGACGACAAATTCCGGACCGTAGACCCCGGCCGGGACCAGCACCATGCCCGGGGCGCGGCGTTCGTGCTCGGGGAACGGCCGACCGGAAATGCGGATGATTCCCATATCCGTCAATGCGCTGATCGAACGGGCACGATCCGGGCCTTCAAGCGCACAGGTGACGCCTGCAGGGATCACTGCCTCAAAGCCCCAATCACGGCCGCGCACCCAGCCGGACTGGGCCAGATAGTTGGCAATGGAGGCGAGTGAATCCGCCGTCGAGTTCCAGATGTCGCGCTTGCCGTCGCCGTCAAAATCTACCGCGTGGTCAAGATAGCTTGAGGGCAGGAACTGCGGCTGTCCCATGGCGCCAGCCCAGGAACCCTTCATCACCGAAGCCGGAACGTCGCCGCGCTCAAGGATTTTCAGTGCGGCGAGAATTTCCTTGCGGAACAACTCCGTCCGCGTCGACATGAACGCCTTGGTCGCGATCACCCGGACGGCGGAATGCGGGATCTTGGCACGGCCAAAGCCGGATTCACGGCCCCAGATGGCAACGATGATGGAGCCCGGAACGCCGTAGCGGTCCTCGATCCTGCGCAACAGGCCGGCATGCTTCCGCATCAGCGAGCGGCCCGAGGCAGTAAGCCCCTGCAACCGCTTCTCGTTGAAATAGGCACCGGGGCTGCGGAACTCGGCCTGGCTCTGGGCACGTTGTTTGGGTTTGGGGAAACCTGGCGGCGCCAGGTCAGGCAGATCCCAGTCGAGACTGACGCCGGAGAACGCGCGGTCAAAGACCTGCCTGGAGACTCCTGCCCGTCTGGCCTCGGGCCAAAGATCAGCCTCGAGCCATTGGCGGAACTGCGCTTCCACCCCGGCCTTGGTCGCAGCATTTGACGACGGGACCGAAACGACGGTCATGGTGAAAGCGAAGATGAGAGTCAGAAGCAGGGTGCGAATCATACGTTCAGCGTAACCCGACCTTCGCGCCGGGAAAATGGCGATCGAGACGCGAGATGCTCAGTTCCGTGAGATTTGTCCGACCGCTCTCAAAAAGCGGTGCGGGCGCGGATGGCGGCGGCCAGCGTGCCCTCGTCGAGATAATCCAGTTCGCCGCCGACCGGCACGCCATGGGCAAGACGGGTGACCTTGATCTCGAAGCCTGACAATTGCTCGGTGATGTAGTGCGCCGTGGTCTGACCTTCGACGGTGGCGTTGACGGCGATCAGGATTTCCTTGACCCCGCCGCTGGCCACGCGGTCGACCAGTCCGGCAATCGACAGATCATCCGGGCCGACGCCGTCGAGCGGCGACAGGGTGCCGCCAAGTACATGATAGCCGGCATTCATCGCCGCAGCACGTTCGAGGGCCCAGAGGTCGGCCACATCCTCGACAACGATGATGACGCTCTGATCGCGAGTCGGATCGGTGCACACCGTGCAGGGATCGGAGGTGTCGGCATTGCCGCAGGTGGAGCAGATGCGGACCTTGTCAAAGGCCTCGTTCATGGCCAGCGCCAGAGGCCCCATCAGCTGATCCTTCTTCTTGATCAGCTGAAGTGCCGCACGGCGCGCAGACCGCGGCCCCAGCCCCGGGACACGGGCAAGCAGCTGGATCAGCCGCTCGATCTCAGGGCCGGTTACACGCTTCTGCATATTATTCTCCGATGGCGGTCAACAGGCTCAGAACGGCAGCTTCATGCCGGGAGGGATCGGCAGGCCGGCGGTGAGTTCCTTGGTCCGCTCCGCCATCATGGTCTCGACCTTGGCCTTGGCGTCATTGTGGGCAGCGACGATGAGGTCCTCGAGGATCTCGACATCGTCTTCCTTGAACATCGAAGGATCGATCGAAAGGCCCTTCATCAGGCCCTTGCCGGTCAGGCGCACGCTGACCATGCCGCCGCCGGCTACGCCTTCACATTCGAGATCGGCCAGCTCTTCCTGCATCTTTTCCATCTTGGACTGCATGTCCTTGATCTTGCCCATCATACCCATGATGTCTTTCATCGGGATCTCCTTTTTGAATTTGGTTTGCCGGCTTTCATCAGCCGAATTGTCTCAAGCGCGCCTGTCAATCCGGGCTGTCGTCGGGATCGATTTCGGCGGGCAGGATGTCACCATCCTCGGATGGCGCGAGCGCGTCATCAGGAAGGGTTTCCTCTGCAACCGAGATGCGGACATCGGTGACACGGGAGCCCGGAAACTGCGACAAGATTGCGGCCACATCCGGATCCTGACGAGCATCACTGTGCAGAGCCTCGCGCTTGGCGATTTCGCGCTCGGCAATGGTCGGCTGGCCTTCCTCACGGCTGAGCGTGACCAGCCATTTGGTGCCGGTCCAGTCGCCAAGTTTCTTGCTCAGTTCGCCGGGCAGGCTGGAGCTGGCATCGGGCGCTAGATTGATTTCCAGACGGCCGGGCTCAAGCCGGACCAGACGCACGCCGGTGCGGATCTGCACCTTGATGGCGATGTCACGGTTCTTTTCAGCAAGCGCCACCATGTCCTCAAGCGAGTTGATGGCAATTTCCTGAACCGGCTCTGCAACGGCCGGTGCGACAACCGACGGCTCGGCGGAATGAGCAAGGCGCATGGCGGGTTGGCCGCCACCGTTCCCGCCATTGCCCCCTTGGGCCATCCGCCGCTCGCCGACGGCCATGGCCGTTGCGCCGCCGCCGGACGAACCGCTGCCGGAGGGCTGGCCAGCAGAACCGGAAGGTGCACTGCCGGAATTCTGAAACGCTTTCAGCGCGTCTTCGGGCGATGGCAAATTGGCGGCGTGAGCGATGCGGATCAGCGCCATCTCGGCGGCTGAGGCAGGGCGGCTCGAGGTGTCGGTTTCGGTGATGCCCTTGAGCAGCATCTGCCAGACCCGCGACAGGATGACGGTCGACAGCTTTGCCGCATAGTCAGCGCCGCTTTCGCGTTCGGTTTCGGTCAGTGACGGATCTTCGCCGGCTTCGGGCACGAATTTGAGCCGCGTCACCAGATGGGTAAAATCGGCCAGATCGGTGAGGATCACCGAGGGAGCGGCGCCGGAATCATACTGATCGCGAAAGCTTGCGAGTGCACCGGCGACGTCACCTGCCATCAGGGCACCGAACAGGCCGACGATACGCGACCGGTCGGCAAGGCCGAGCATCGAGCGCACGGCTTCCGCATCAACGGTGCCGCCGCCATGGGCGATGGCCTGATCGAGCAGGGACAGACCATCGCGTACCGAGCCTTCAGCAGCGCGGGCAATCATGGCCAGCGATTCGTCGTCGATCGAAATACCTTCCTGAGCGGCGACATTCTGAAAATGCGTGACCAGCAGGCCCGAATCGATGCGGCGCAGGTCAAAACGCTGACAGCGCGACAGCACGGTGATCGGAACCTTGCGGATTTCGGTGGTGGCGAAGATGAATTTCACATGCGACGGCGGCTCTTCCAATGTCTTGAGCAGGCCGTTGAAGGCCTGGTTGGAAAGCATGTGCACTTCGTCGATGATGTAGACCTTGTAGCGCGCCGAGACCGGCCGATAGCGGACCTGCTCGATGATCTCGCGAATGTCGTCAATGCCGGTATGCGAGGCCGCATCCATCTCGATCACATCGACATGGCGGCCTTCCATGATGGCCTGGCAATGCTCGCCCGGCACGGTCAGATCAATCGTCGGCTGGTCGATTTCGGCGGTCTCGTAATTGAGCGCACGGGCCAGAATGCGGGCCGTCGTGGTTTTACCGACGCCGCGGACACCGGTGAGCATCCAGGCCTGGGCGATGCGGCCGGAAGAGAATGCGTTGGTCAGGGTGCGGACCATCGGCTCCTGGCCGATCAGGTCGGTGAAATCCTTGGGCCGGTATTTGCGCGCAAGCACACGGTACGCCGCCTGGCTCTCGGGGCTTGATCCCGCCGAAACTGTGGTCGTGCCGGTTGTTTCGTCCATGTTCCTCGTGCCGCCCTGGTGATGGCCCGATGGCCATTCAGATGGAATGTTTGCACCCCGGTCAGGACCCGTCAATGACAATCAAGCCAGAGGTTGGGCCAGCTAGTGGCGGGGCCAACCAGTGACGGGCCTGCCAAACATGGCGCGGGCGAAAAGGGTGGGAGGCTGGCACGGTGACCCGTGCCGGGCTCGTTAGGGCTGCTTCCTTCCGGACCTGACCCGGTTGGCGAGTGGCTCGTCCACCACCAACCTCCCGAAGGCACATATCGTCAATCATCACGGCAAAAGCAAGCCAGAG
>Ga0209344_10001381_pt1 | contig 31968 bp, 50 predicted proteins | sample Cruoilmetagenom6_FD_187293 | JGI IMG/M metagenome (GOLD analysis project Ga0209344, IMG submission 187293) | Oil polluted marine microbial communities from Coal Oil Point, Santa Barbara, California, USA - Santa Barbara Oil Seep Sample 6 (SPAdes)... | ecosystem: Environmental > Aquatic > Marine...
CAAGCCGAAAAATCCCGCTAGCAGTACCAGAAGAGAAAGCCCGTAGATTTTTAGAGAATTATAACAACACGAAATACGACCACAAAGCACTGAAATTGTGGGTTTTTGCCAAGCAAGACGAAAGCAAGGTTTACTGCTTTGAACTGTGCTGGATGTTTTTAGAGTCTCACATGCTTCTGAATCTTCAAGCGCCGATTAGATTAAAGCGATACACGGCACGAAAACTATTGAAATACTTAGGGTAAGGACATGAGCACATTAACAGCAGGGCAACAAGCCACACTAAAAACGTACATTGAAGCAAACCCCGTATGGATGGGGTATGCCCATAACTCAGATGGCGCGTACCAAATCGCTATTGACCTACAGGCTGATTCATCTTTCGTTGTATGGCGAACCAATGTGCCAGAAACAGACTACACCAACGAAGAGTCTAGCGAGGCCACGAATTGGAGCTGGGTTGTTTACATGGACTCATCGGTTAGCGAAAGGGCAGGGTATGACCGCATGTTTCTGAATGGGTTTGTTAATCCATCAAAGGTCAATATTCGGTCTGGATTCATGGATATATTTTCGAGCGGCCAGCCACCAGTAGTTGCACAGTTAGCGCATATGATGGCCACCTCTAAGCGTCTTACTAATCTATTAGAAGAACTATTTGCTACCGGTACTGGGACAACCCTAAACCCAGGCATAATGGTAATAGAGGGCAGTATTAATTATCGTGAAATAGTAGAAGCGATGGAGTGGTAATATGGCAACAGCATCTTTAAATTACGCAGCAGCAACAGCTATCACCATTGGGTCGGCGTCGTTAGCTTCATCCAGCACGTTCGTTGTTGGTCGTGAATCTACAGAGGTAGACAACACCACTAATGAGTATATTGACGTTCTTTTGGAGGGTTTTGAAACAGTTGGTACTACCCCCACAGCAGACACGGAAATTAGAGTATACGCATGGGGAAGTCATACGTCGCTTGCTACCGCAGCAAAAGATGACCTAGATGGCGCAGATGGAACGAGGACTATTTCATCTGCTGGAGCCAGGGACAGCTTTATGGTGCGGGTGGCCACTATACGCGTAGATGCCGCCACCTCAGATCATAAGTACCACTACGGGCCTATCAGCTTAAGAGATATTTTCGGTGAAATACCGCAGTATAGAGGTATATTTGTAACCCATAACACCGGAGTAAACCTAAACTCAACAGCCGGAAACCACGAACACAAATACACTGGCATTAAATACGATTCTTTATAGATGGCGATCTTAATACCAAGGAAAAAATCGTATTGGTATAAAAAACCGATAGGGCCGCAGCAAATAGACCATAATCATTGGGCAGCCTACAAGCTCTATGACTATTGGTTGTTGGACGCAAACAATCCTGCTGGCCTTGTGACAGGGGACGAATATTCTATCCTCGGATCAACTATAGATGTTGAGAGCGACAGAATAATAACGAACGGGTCTGGCGATTATTTAGACATGGGCAACATACCAATATCGAGCTGGGATAGCGCGTCATTCCTGATTGGCTATGAAGATTACGTCGGTGCTACTGCTTCTTTTTCTAGGCTTTTTTCAGTAGCCAAGGACGGCGGCGATGATATACGAATAATGCCTGTCTCTTCCACCGCCGCAAATCTTGATTGGGATGACGGTGCGTTTACACGACAAGGCATCTCCGGCCTGTCTAGTCAAGCAAGCACTATAGTGTTATCTCATACCGGCTCATCGAACGAACAATATACATACAGTAACGGAGAGTCTAAGTTTGACGGGGCTGACACATTAGATACAACTGGCTTCGTGGGTACTTTGCGTGTAGGAAGGGGGACAAACACTGCATATATTAAGGCTAGCTATATAGTTTGCGTAGCGTTTAAAGAGGCGCTTAGCAGAGAAGAATCGCAGTCGTTATCCGAGGCTCCTTATCAGTTGTTAAGACCGAAAAAGACCTATTTCCTTTTTCCTGAATCAGGTGCAGCCGGAGCATATACCCTAGCATGTGACAGCGGAACGTATACAGTAACAGGTACAGGCGCGGGTTTAGTTAAAGTCTCAGACCTAACAGCCGAAAGCGGAGCTTATGTATACACTGGAACAGCGCTAGATTTAATCAAAGGAGTTGCCCTTACCGCTGAGTCGGGGGCATATATTTACACCGGCACTATAATTGATTTAGTTGGTAGCGGTAGCCTTGTGATGGAGTCAGGAACCTACAACTACACCGGAACAGATACCACGCTTACATATAATGCTATAATGTCCGCAGACAGCGGGGGCTATACCTACACAGGCACAGCCGTTAATATAATCACAGGAAGCAGCATCCAGCTTGATAGTGGATCGTATGCGGTTACAGGGACAGATATAGCGTTTAATGTGACATCAGTCATTAGTATGGAAAGCGGTGAATATAACTACATTGGTAATAGTGTATCGCTTGCTTATAGCGGAGCTGGAGCATGGACAACTCAGCCCGACTCAACTGCATCATGGGCGGCTCAATCAGACTCAACCACAACCTGGACAATACAATAGGGTGACGCATGGCAACGTATAACAAATTTAATCAAACTGTAGAAGATTGGATGGAGGGCGCATATACAGCATCCACCGATCAATTCACGGTATCTCTAACGGCGGCGGCAAACGCACCAGTTGCCACTAACTCAGTATTGGCGGATCTTACCGAGATAGCCTATACCAATTTAAGCTCAAGAAGCCTGACAACCTCTACCAGCAGCCAAACGTCTGGAACATTTACCCAGTTATTTGCTGATTTGGTTTTATCTGCCTCTGGCGGATCATCGGCAGCATTCAGATATGTGGTGATCTATAACAATACACCAGTATCGCCAGCCGACCCGCTTCTGTCGTATTATGATTACGGTAGCGACCTAACGCTAGCAGACGGCGAAAGCCTTACACTAGATTTCACAACCTCAACATTCACTTTATCGTAAGGGGCTGACATGAACATTAAAGAAATGAAAGAACATCGTGACAGCCTCCACAAAGAGCTGAAGGAATATCTAGCAGGGGTAAAACCTAAAGAGCTAAGGATCAGGGGTGAGATTAGAGCGCTACAAGAAGAATTGTATAGGCGTGAAATGGCCCCTGTAATCAGCAAGCTAAAGCACGATGTTGCAGAGGGGTTGCTAGAAGGCGATAAGCTGGAAGCAGCCAAGAAGAAAATTGAAGTTGTTGAACCAATATTAGCGGGCTAGTAACGAATGGTAGATGGTAGGCAGATTAAACTAACTGATGAGCAGCTGGAGTTAGCGTCAAAACTAACAACGTTGCAGCGGAAATTTGTTTTAGAGTTAATTAGGCCTAATGTCACACAAAGGCAGGCGTATTTAACCGCTGGAGGCTCTGGAAAGACTGAAGAGTCTCAAGACAACTCAGCAAGCAAAATGTTTAGCCATGTTGAGGTTCGCGCGTTCTATGATTCGTTGTTAGCCGCAGCGGCTACAGCCGCTATCCTGGATATGAATCAAGCACTGACAATAGTGTCTGATATAGCAAACGATCCAGAGGTAGCCCCAAACCACAGAGTGGGAGCGGTTAAGCAAGCTTCTGATATGTTGGGATGGAACGCACCTAAGAAAACCGAATTGTCTGGCGAGGATGGTGGGCCTATTAATGTTCATGGAATGTCAAATAAAGAGCTTGAGGAAATAGTTGCTAGAATCAAGGGCTGAACTAGAATTGATTGCAGGCGCTCAGTTAGAAATAGAGCGCAGGCAAAGTCAAAGATCAGTGATTGGGATCGTGCATCCTGACGGCAGGCTGTTGCGGTCTATTAAGCGTTTCGGAGACAAGTACGTTGAAGTAGACGAAGAGCCGACGCTTTACCTTGCTGAAAAGATAGAGCCGGTATTGACCAGGCCAAAGCGGTTAACAATTTTGGTCGGAGGGAGGGCTTCAGGGAAGTCAATTGCGGCCGGTGATATTCTAGCGATAGAAGCAAAAGACGATCAGAAAAGCGCCCTCTGTCTAAGGGAGTATCAATCATCTATTCTTGATAGCGTGCATAGCCTTTTTAAAAACGAGATCACTCGGCTCGGGCTTGATGGCTTTAACGTAAACGATACGACGATAGAGCATGAAGGCGGCGCAAAGATAAGATTTAGTGGGCTGGCCAGAAATCCTGAATCTGTTAAGTCGGCGTTCGGGTTTGATAATATGGGAGTAGAGGAGAGTCAATTCCTTAGTGACAATTCACTAAAGATACTAACCCCTACAGCAAGGAACAAGCCGGTAAATGGATTGCCAAGCGCCCCAATTGAGGTGGAAGACGAAATTGATCTATCCGCTGTAAAGATAATATTCACCGGCAACCCAAGATCAAGCGCCGACCCATTTAGCCAGCGGTTTATAGTTCCTTTTCAGAATGAACTGGATAGATACGGAATATACGAAGACGATCTTCATTTAATAATCGTGATGAACTGGCAGGATAACCCCTGGTATCACATGTCTGGTGTAGAGGGTGAAAGGCTTTATGATTTAAAAAACACATCGAAAGCTAATTACGATTGGATATGGGGCGGAAAGTTTAACGATGAAGTGGATGGGTCTATTATCAAGGCTGAATGGTTTGATGCGGCCATAGACGCACACAAGCTCGACAGACTCAAGACGGCATTTAAACCACACGGTGCCAGGATAGTAGGGTTTGATCCGATGGATGGCGGCAACGACGCTCACGGCTACGCACAGCGACACGGATCGATCATAGAGCGGGTATTGTGCAAAGACGATGGCGAGATAGATGTAGGCATGGATTGGGCTACCAATTTAGCACTTGGTAATAATGCGGATTGGTTTGTATGGGATGGTGACGGCATAGGCTCAGGGGCCAAGCGACAGGTATCTGACTCATTCAAGGGGACGCGGTGCAAGTTTCACCTATTCAAAGGGTCGTTGTCAGGATCGGGGCAAGACAGAGCTGGAGACACCTATACTCCAGTAGATGGCGACAGAGAACAATCAAAGCCAGCTACATACGCAGACACATTCAAAAACAACCGTGCACAGTATTACATTCGACTATCCGAGCTGTTTTACAATACTTATCGCTGTGTGGTTAAGGGTGAGTACGTTGATCCGGCTGAAATGATCAGCCTGGATTCAGATGGTATAGACGAAATCGAGAGACTCAGATCAGAGGTCTGTCGCATTCCTTTAAAGCAAAACAACAGCGCGTTAAAGCAGATTATGAGCAAGCAAGACATGATGAAGTTAGGCATAGTATCGCCAAATATGTCAGATGCTATAATGATGAGCATATGGGGGCCAAAAACCAAAGCCTCTTGGGGAAAACTAAACTATGAAAAGGTATCGGTAGCATGAGCATAAAGCAACAAATTGAAATTAATGAATTACGGGATCGTGTAGATGCTTTGGAGCTGAAACTGAATATTGTTAGCGATGTTCCGCGCAATGTTGGCGGCATGCCTGATCCAGACCCAAAGCCTGTACAGCGAAAGCGAACCAAGAAAGCAGAGGGATAAACCGTGGATATGCTAGATAGCGAATTATTGGCGCACGTAAACGAAGCCGAGCGCGACGCTGTTCGTTATTCTAGCGAATGGATGCGGGAAAACGAGGACTACCTTAAGCGCTATTACAAAGAGCCGTATGGTGACGAGGTTAGCGGAAAGTCTCAGGTTGTCACGTCTGACGTTGCGGATACAGTAGAAAGCGACATAACCAGCCTGGTTCGGGTGTTTCTTGGATCGCGGGAGGTGATGATATTTGAGCCTAATTCATCAAGTGACGGTGATAAGCTGGAGGGAGAAGAAAAAACCAGATATATAAACTGGCTGGTTCGAAATCAGCCTACATCGTTCAAGGTTTTGCATGACTGGATGAAAGACGCACTTATTCAGAAGCTCGGCGTGGTTAAGTTTGGTTATGAAGAAACAGAGCGCACAGAATGCGAAGAGTACGACGGCATAAGCGAGGAAGAGCTGGAATTAATAGCCGTACAGCTTAGGATCAAAGAAAACGCAGGGCAGAAGGTCGAGTACATTGGCCAGTCAGATAACGACGACGGCACGAAATATGTAAAAGTTCGTAGGACATGGACAGAAAAATCATTCTTTGTTCGTGGTGTTCCTACTGAGGGCTTTATTATCTCTCGCAACGCTGCGTCTAAGGATGACGCGGATATAGTGGGCGATATCGACATGGTCACAAAGAGCGAGCTAATAGCCGCTGGTTATCCTGAAAGCGTAGTTAAAACCCTGCCGGCCCACACTGGCCAAGAAGAGCGCAGCACAATGCGGTCGCTTCGGTTCAAATCAGAGGGCGGGGCAGATATCGGTTCTTCGTCTAGTGATTGGCCTAACCACGTTGTAGAGGTGTCATATTTATACGTCAAGATTGATTATGACAACGACGGCATAGCAGAGCGCAGGTACATAGTAAAAGCTGGAAACAAGATACTCGAAAACGAACAGCACGAAATGGTTCCGTATGCCATAAACAGCGCCATATTGATGCCCCACAGTGCCATAGGCAGAGGTAGAGCAGAGCTAGTAACATCTAGCCAGCGCGTGTCGACAGTGCTTACAAGGCAAATGCTAGACAATAACTACCTTGTGAACAACGGACGGGTGGTAGTTAATGACGAAGACACCAATATTGATGACCTGCTAACTGTAAGACAGGGCGGCGTGGTCAGGACTACAGGCGATGCAACTAGAGCCGTGTTTCCACTTGTTACCCCGTACATTGGTCAGCAAACGCTGCAAGTTCTACAGTACATGGACTCGCTCAAGTCCCAGACAACCGGCAACCAGCTAGCCAATCAAGGGCTTGATACCACACGATTCAACGAAGAAACAGCCACACGATTTAACGGTATGGAGAAATCAGGCGCGGCCAAGGTCGAGCTAATAGCTAGGGTTTTCGCTGAGACTGGTTTCCGTGATCTTTATTCTGGCTTAGCGTGGTATGTTTCTCGTTATCAGGTTGAAGAAAAAGAAATTATGGTTTTAGGTAAGCCGCTAACGGTTAATCCGTTAAATTGGGTTTCTGATAGTATGGTGACTTCTAGTGTAGGTTTGGCCGCTGGTGATGACGAAGAAACACTTCAGAATATGGGTCAGTTGCTCCAAATTCACCAACAACTGGGTATGGCCGGATCGTCTGTAACCGACCCAAAGATTATATATAACATAATGACCAAGATACTTGAGTCTATGGGTATTAATCGAATAGGTGATTTTGCTAACGACCCATCTAAGCCTGATGAGCTTTTGCTTGCTGAGAATACACAGCTTCGAAATGCGGTACAGCAATTGCAGCAAATGGCGCAAGACAACCCATTGGCTGAGGCGGAAGAGGTTAAAGCCCAGGCTGATCTAATCAAAGCCCAAGCAACGCAAGAGCTAAATATTGCCAAACTATTAGAGGATCAAAGACAATTCAATGAAACTCTCACAGCGAAGACAAATAAGACGGTCGCAGACCTTGAGGCGAAGTACGTGGAACTTGAGCTTAAATACGAAACCGATATCAAAGGGCAAGGGCAAGGCCAATGACCGACAACGATCAAGATGAAGTGAACAGGGGCAAGCAGGCAGAGGAAGTCCTGAACAACCCTGTATATCAAGAAGCATTTTTAATAATACGCGCCCGATTAATGCAAGAGTTTGAAAAAACCAAATTCGGGCAATCAGATGAGCGCGACGAAGTTTGGCGCAAGATGCAGACGGTTGGATGGATTGAGAAGCATCTAAACCAAGTCGTTACTTCTGGCCGCATCTCTGAGCAGTCAATTCTGGCGCGTGCAACCGAACATTTAAAAGGGTTATAATTACTTATGGCTACAAATAGCGAGATAGTAGAAAGAATCAAGCAGCTCAGTGCTCCGGAGGATCTCGAAGAGACAACCGACGAAGCGCTAGAGCCAGTTGGTGCGTCAGAAGATGACGCGTTATCCGATGAGGTTAACGAACCTGCGGCTGAACATGAGCCGATTGTCGAAGAGCTAGACGAAAACGAACAGGCTGAGACTGAAATGATTGATGATGGTGAGGAATCCTACTTCGATATAGATGGAGAAGAGATAACCCTTAGCCAGATTCGGGAGTGGAAAGACGGCGGTTTGCGGATGTCTGACTATACGAAGAAAACCACAGGACTAGCGGACACTAGAAAGGAATTAGAGAGAAAGCAGGCTGATTATGATGCCTCCATTTCTGATTTGAATACAAAGGTGGCCGAGCTTGAGGGTTTTATTCGTGATGAAGAAGCAAGCATAGATTGGGACGAACTGGCAGAACATGATCCAGCTGAGTATCTGAAGCAGCAAAGGAAACTGGACACCAAGAAGGCGGCAATTAAGACCGCTCAAGCCCAACAAGCAGCACAGCGAGAAACAAAGCTGGCCGAGGAAAGCAATATCCTGATAGGTAAAATGGCGGGATGGAGCGACACCAAGGTAATGAATTCAGAGTTTCAGGCGGCTGTAGATTATGCGAAAGATATAGGGCTAGATTTGTCTGGTGTTTCAGATCACCGGCTATATATGGCTCTCGTTCATGCTTCTAAATACAAAGCAATTGACAGCAATAAAGCGATCACGGCAAAAAAAGTACGCCAAGCGCCCAAAGCCGTCAAAGCTACCAAGGGCCGCGCAAAGCCCAAGTCCACTGACATGCAAGCCGCTAAAGACCGGCTGAAAGCATCAGGATCAAGAAGCGACGCGCTAGCCGCAATCCGACTATTAAAAACAGGTAATTAATCATGGCACAACCAGCAAACACATTCGATTCATACGACGCGATAGGCAACAGAGAAGATCTATCCGACATCATAACCATGATCAGCCCGACAGACACCCCGTTTATGAGTGGTATCTCACGGCGATCTGTAACCTCTACAAAAGCAGAATGGCAAACTGACGCACTAGCAGCGGCTAGCTCAAGCAATGCGGTAATTGAAGGTGACGACGCTACCACCACAGCGGCAACTCCTACCACGCGCTTGTATAACTACACGCAAATTAGTGACAAGGTTCCACGCACTACCGGAACACAGCGCAAAGTTAATAGTGCTGGACGATCTGACGAGATGGCGCGTCAAATTATGAAGAGTGCCGAAGAGCTAAAAACAGACGTTGAAAAGCAGATGCTATCTAATACCGCGCAGGTGGCGGGTAACTCGACTACAGCGCGTGTATCCGGCTCTGTCCTTTCATGGCTGGCTACTAACGACGATCTAAACACTGGCGGAGCATCACCTACAGGTGACGGCTCAGACACTCGCACAGATGGTACGCAGCGAGCTTTTGCTGAAGCTGACCTAAAGCAAGTGTTAGCTAGTTGCTATGATGCTGGAGGCAACCCCGATACCATTATGGTTGGTGCTTTCAACAAGCAGGCTGCAAGTGCTTTCACAGGCAACGCAACCCGATACGTGGCAGCGGGCGAAAAGACCTTGCAAAGCGCTATTGATGTTTATGTTGGTGACTTTGGCGACCTGGTGATTGTGCCTAACCGCTTCATGCGATCTCGTGATTGCTTGGTACTGGAAATGGACAAGTGGGAATTTGGGGTTCTTCGGGATTTTGAATCAACACCATTAGCTAAAACCGGCGATACTGATCGAGAGCAATTGCTAGTTGAGTACACCTTGATTTCGCTGAATGAATCAGCGTCCGGCGGTGTATTTGATCTAACAACAAGCTAAGGAGGCGGGCGCAATGTCTAAACGTGAGATATTTAGTGTTAGCGGTGACGTTATCAGGACTTTCGAGCATGATGATTTAACCGATGTCACTACTATAGGAACGTTTCAGGATGTTGCGCCCTACTTAGATCAAAACAAGCACGAACTGAAAAACGAAGTATCTGGACAGGGTGATGGACTACAGAAGATCGCGTCTATTCCCTTGACCATTATCGAGCAATGGCGAAAAGAGCTAGGCTCTGATCCTTTGCATCTTTCTAATCGAGGTTGGTTGATGAAGCGATTGCAAGATCCAGCCTATTCAAGCCTTAGAACCAAATCAGGGCGGTATATATAAATGGCCCTAAACTCATACAGTAATTTGAAAGACGCGGTGCAGGATTTTTCGCACCGTAATGATATCGTGGACAAGCTAGATGATTTTATCCTCTTGGCTGAGGATGCCATGTTCGCAAACCCAGATTTTCCCATTCAATTAAGACAGATTGAAACAAGGGCGACAGCCACCACAAGCACAGCAGATCAGTTTCTAGCGCTTCCGAGTGGTTATATTGCTATGCGCAGGCTAAAGTTTATATTGTCCGGCTATGACACTGATATTCGCTACCAAGCCCCAGAGCAGATGCAAACAGTTGGCGCGTCTGGCATTCCTGCTTACTTTACAGTCACCAGCCAGATAGAGTTTGATCGCGTAACAGACGCAGAATATACGGTTGAAATGCAGTACAGCGCAAAACCCACGGGATTAAGCTCATCAAACGCCACTAATGTAATATTAGACAATCATCCGTCGGTTTATTTGTACGGCTGTTTGTGGGCCTTGTTTGGGTGGGCTAACGATGATGCTCAAGAGGCTAAATACTTGGCTAAATTCATCGGGCAGATTCAAGGCATAAACAAGCAATATAAGCTTGGAAGATACGGCCCAGCAATGGCTATGCGGATCGAGGGGTCAACCCCCTAGTGCCGTTTCAAAGCCTTCCAGTTACGTTTGTAGGCCCGTCATATCAGCACAGGTCGAGATCGCTATCCTCGCAAAAAACCATGAACCTGATACCGGAGTTTTTGCCGTCAGGTAAATCTCAAAGCGCGATGACTAATTGGTATGGTGGCAAGCCGTGGTCTACTGGAGCAGGAGACGACAGAGGGCTTCACGTTTTTGCTGGTGTATTGTACAAAGTAACAGATCAAACCATTTACAGTATTGACACGCTAGGGACTCAAACGCTTATAGGCACAATTGACGGATCAAGCCCCTGTGTATTTGCCGACGATGGTTATACCATGCGGATAGCTACCGGATCAAAGGACTATCTTTATGTCGGCGGGGCCTTGTCTGAGCTTTCCGATCCTGATTTAAACCCAGGTAACTCGGTTGCATACCTTAACCAGCAAATGATCAACGACTCAACCGCTGGACAGTTTCAGGTGTCGGACGCTGGCGTGCCGGGATCAATAGCGTCTAATAATTTCGCAACAGCAGAAAGCGCCCCAGATGATACGGTCAGGGTTTACACGTTTAACGAAAGGCTGTTTTTGTTTGGCGACAGATCAACAGTAGAAACTTGGTACAACTCAGGAACCGGAAACCCGCCATTTGATAGAGTTCAAGGCGGGACAATGCAGATAGGAATAAAATCGCCTTATTCTGTAGCCAGCTCTCAAGAGTTTGTTTATTTTCTTGGTTCTGATTCAACCGTTTATAGGTTTTCAGCAACTCAAGCAGTACCAGTAACGCCGCCAGCCATAGCGGCTGAATTCTCTAACTACACCAGCGACGACGCACGCGCTTATATGGTTAATATAGAGGGCATGTCATTCTATGTGATTAACTTCGTTGCAGAGGGTCGTACATGGGCTTATAACGAAGATGGAAACGCATGGTTTGAGCTATCCACAGGCGCAAACGAGTCAAACTACATCGGAACGTCATACGCAGAGGCATACGGTAAAAAGTTTATAGCTGATGGCGGCAACGTGCTGGAGCTGGATGCGGATACCTTCACAGATAACGGCGAAGTAATCATACGTGAAAGGGTGTCTTCTCCTATTACAGGCACAACAGGCGAACGTATAGAGATGTCCTCGTTCACATTAATTATGGAAACGGGCGTTGGGTTGATAACCGGCCAAGGCGTTAACCCTGTAGTGATGTTCTCTGCATCGTATGATGGTGGCAAATCGTTCGGCCAAGAATCAACGGTAGAGATAGGCAGGCAGGGCGAAGGCCGCGAGAGCGTGGTGTGGTACAACATGGCCTCAGCCTATGAGATTGTTATCAAAGTACGAATCAGTGACCCTGTTTTTATCTCAATTCATTCCGCTTCAATACAGCTTAGGCAGGCCGGTTTCTGATGGTCACAAAAGTTGATCCGTTCCTACACCCCATTCCCCATGAGCTATTGAAGAACAGGGAGACGAGAGAGTTTTTCGAGTATTTTGTTCGATGGGCACATGATATGTGGGTTCGATCAGGCGGCGGCAACGATGATATAGCCAACGCACAGATCGAAGAGTCTTTCCCTTGGGATCTTTCGGATAATTCTGGCGTTGATAGCGCAAATGTTTCAATGCTCTATCCGGTTCACGATTCGCAACCTAGTGGATTGAGGGCTGTATCGGTTTCTACTGACTACACAGCGCTTCCGTTTGAGTTTGTTAACGCCACCCTTTCGGCCACTGTTACATTCCCGCAAAACCCACAAGAAAATGATATAATAGTGGTCAGAAACGGGGACGGGTCAACCATTAATATTGACGGAAACGGAAGATCTATAAATGGCTCGTTAACCGGAACCCTTGCCCGTGAAGGAACAGCGATAGAGTTTTATTACTTTATAGGATCAGACGAGTGGCTAGCTAAGTGATCGTAAAGAGGTTTGTACCAGCTAACAATCAGACGGCTGTGTTAGGAAAGCATAACTGGAGTGTCCCTAGATTGTTTGAGCTAGCAAAAGACCTTGAGGTTATGGAAATTCCTCTTGAGCACATCAATATGTATTACAAATATGAATCATTAACATTAAGGGAGATGACTGGCCATATTGTCGCTGTTAATGAGGCAGACCTAGGGTTCCCGATAATTTTAGATGAGGATGGAGAAATAATGGACGGAAGACACAGGCTTATGAAGGCTATAATTAATGGCGAAAAAACAATAAAAGCAGTAAGGTTCAAAGATAACCCGTCTCCGTGCTCAATAACTGAAGCAAGCAATTAAAGTGGTAAGATGAGCTTTGTACCAGATGCCATAACAGAATATGAGCCTAAAACGGTTTTATTGGTTGATTCTAACGGATCGCCATTAATGAACGTGAACGGCGCTGCGTCTGGGGCAACAGAGGGAATCCACGACGGCACAGACTCGGCATTATGGACGGCTTCATCAATATCTGGAACATGGGACTTCGCAAGCACTACGCAGGCTGCAAGCCCTACAAAATCAATTGATGGAACTGCAACCACTAACGGTGATCAGGCCCTAATTACCAGGTCGACCCCACTAAGCGCTGGGAGCTATACGCTGTTAACTGGCGAGATTTATCTGACCGCCTACAACTCATCAAAGAACACGGTAGAACTTAGCGGCCGGCTTGCCGGTGTTGCGTCAGGGGTTGCTATAAATATAGGCGACTATATAGATACAGGCTCTTTTAATGTTTGGCAGCACTTTCAAATACCCATGTCTGCGTTTGCGGTTACGACCACCATTGACGAAATGTTAATAACCGTAACATCTACAGGAACTCCACCAGATTTTTACCTTGATGATATCGGATTAAGAGAGGGTGGCGGGATAGTTTACACGCCTAATATCGGTGTTGGTGAGGTGTTCCAGTACAATAGAGTTGATATGGTAATGTCAGACGCTTACACAGGCATTACAACCGTAGCCGGATCGACCGAGAACGCCACAATGCTTAATCTTTCATATGATCGGTTTTTGGGATTGCCAAGGCTTTCCACAGGCATAACGTTTCAGAGGGTCGTTTCTGGTGTTGTTGTTTCATCTGGAGACGTTAAAGGGATTGATGGTGTTGTTATATCTGGCGGCAGAATCGTGTCTTCGATAAGTGATGGGACTAACACAATGCTGCATATCAGGATAGAACTACAAGACTGGGCTATGCTTAGCGATGCTGGCGGGGACGGTTTGCCTGTTATAATAAACGATGACATGACCGGATTATTAGACTTTAAAATGTCGCTATCAGGGCGAGAGGTTAAGCAGTAATGGCTACCACTTTATCGAACTTCACGATTGAGACGCAGCTAGCCTCGGCGGAGGATACGCTTATTAGCTCTGGAACAAGTGAAAAGAAGTTTATAGGGTCTATTCTGTTGTTTAACACTTCAATTAGCGCTGTAGAAGTGACAATGTGGCTTATATTGGCCGAAAACTCAGGTACTACAGGCTCAGGCGGCAACCAATCATTTGTTAAAACAGTTCCCGCCGGAACAAGCTTGCGGGTAACTGAGTTCGCAGGCCAAGTTGTAGACAACTCTATGAAGTTAAGCGGCCAAGCCGATACAGCAAGCGTGATAAACGTGCGAATTTCTGGAACAACGGAAACATAAGGGGTTTAGAATGGGCTTTTTAAATGACTTGATAGAATTAAACCCTACCAGGCCAGGCGGTGAAAGCGATCCATTGTGGGGCGGCTCGGCCGCGTACGCAGCAGACAAAGCCTCTGCTATCCAGGTTAAGCAGGCAGATAAAGCGCTGAAGGCTCAGATAGCTGCATCAAAACAGATACGTGACGACCTTGCACCATATCGAGATATAGGTGAGCAAGCCAACCCCCTGCTTATGGGTGCGATTAACGACCCTAGCGAGCGAGTTTTAAGCAATCCGTTCTTTCAAGCAATGGCCGCAGATCAGGAGCAGCGATTAATGTCATCAGCCGCGGCGCGTGGAAAGCTTGGGTCGGGTGGGACTAATGACGATTTGCAGCGCAACCTATTGCTTCTAGGTAATCAGTTCGCGCAACAAGACATTGGAAACCTGACAAACCTTTCCACTATAGGTCAAAACTCAGCAGCCCTAACAGGCTCACAAACCCAGCAAGGGACAAACAACCTTACAAATATAATGGGGCAAGCTGGAAACGCTCAGGCGGCTGGGATTATTGGTGCGTCTAATGCGCAGCAGCAAGGCACAAGTAACGCCATGAATCTGATAGGTACAGCGGCATCCATATACTTCTCAGACGCACGATTAAAAGAGAATATTCAATACTCCCATACAGAAGAGCATAAAAACGTAGACGGCGGGATTGATATGTTTACGTGGGAATGGTCAGACAAAGCCAAGGGCATAGTCGGAGATCAGCCAGCTAAAGGCCCAATAGCCCAAAAACTAATGCAAACAAACCCTGAAATGGTTATCTCTGATCCAGACACAGGGTATTTAAAGGTAGTTATATAATGGCCTTTCAATTAGATTCAAATATTCCGCTAATGGCTCAGGTTCCAGACATGGGGCAGGCCATTGATAGAGGTATGAGGGTTGCAACAATGGCAGACCAGCTTCAGCAGAGGCGCGAAGAAGCCCCTTTGCGAAAGCGTATGCTAGAACAGCAGGCCCAGCTACAGGATCAAGCCGTAAAGCAACAGACCATCCAGACCCAAAACGCAGAGCGTGATCAAGGTCTAGCTAATGCCGCTATGTGGATGTCTGAGTTGCCTAAAATGTTCAAGTCTGGAGACTATAAAGGCGTTATGGAGGCGGTTAATCGGTCAAGAGAGGACGAGCTAGCAGCTGATCAAAACGCTGATGTATCAGACCATGATGAGATTATTTCGGCAATCATGTCAGGCGACGCGGCAGACGTTATGCGTGCGCAGAATGGTGTTGATAGCGTATTGGAAATGGCTAAGAGTCGCGGGGTGTTTGGTGCGCAAAGAAGCGCAAGCCAGAGAGAGTTCGACTCAAAAACAGCCAATCTAACAGAAGACGAAAAAGAAAAAGCTAGACGTATATCGTTAGGTCTTGATCCGCGTGCGGTTGGATCGGCTGCACAGACAATATCCGGCGAAGGCACAGCGGCTAGCGTTGGCGAATCAGAGGCAATAATTGAGAAGGCCAAAGCTAGAGGCAAGGCTGAAGGAAAAGGAAAAGGCGAAGCAGTGGTGGCGCCGCTGGTTGCTAAATCAAGGGCAGATATCGAAACCGCTGTAACGTTGGCTAAAGCATCCGCAAAAGACAAGGGCGAAACGCTTACAGGGCTAGCGCACGCAGAGGCGGCGCTCCCTGGCCTTATGACTACGGTCGATCAGCTTAAAGAGCTAGCGCCTCTAGTAACGAATACTATTGCCGGAAGAATGTTTGATTCAGTAGTTAAAGAAACTGGATTCGGAGCCACTGAAGGGTCAACAGCTAGAGCCAAGTTTACAGCGCTAATAAACAACCAAGTATTGCCGCTACTGAAGCCAACATTTGGAGCTGCGTTTACGGTTCAAGAGGGCGAGGCTTTGCGGGCTACTATGGGTGATGTTAACGCTTCGCCAGATGAGAAAATTGAAGTTCTTAACGTATTCATCGACAACAAGGTTCGAGAGATACAAACCAAGCAGCGAAAGCTTGATGGCGGTCAGGCCGATGCAACGCCTACCGAAGAAATCAGAGGCGGCGGCTTGTCGCAAGAAGCAGTGAACATTCTTAACGGGCTACCTTAATGGCAACTCCAGAAGAAAAACTGATCGCATTACAGGAAATAGCTGACGCAGGCAGGCAAGACGAACTGCCTGATAATTATAAAGCCGCGTTCTCTGCATTGGTTGAGAGTGGAGATATCATTCTGCCCAAAGCGGCAGGAAGCCCCAGAGCTGCACGCTCACAGCAGGCACAAACTGACAGAGTAAACCAGAGAGACCAGTTTATAGCATCGCTGCCAGCAGGACAGCGCGAGCAAATAGAAAGCATGAACCCGCTAGATGCGGCGTTTATAGCTGCTGGTGGCGGGTTTGCTAACGTGATGCGCGGAATTGGCGTAATGGATCAGCCGGACGCAAGAGAGATTGAGGCAAAACAGCAGCTAGAAACAGCCTTCCCAACAGCTACTACAGTGGGAGAGGTTGCGGGCGAAGCAGCTCCGTTTATAGTGCCTGGAATGGGTGTTGCCGGGATAGCATCTACGCCGTTGCGTGTAGCTGGTACGGCGCTACTAGGTGGCGCAGAAGGTCAAATAATAACTAGAGGGGCGGGTGGTAGTGTTGAAGATCAAATTCTTGCGGCTGGTGTCGGAAGCACTGTTGCGGGTGCTATGGAGCTGGGCGTGCCTGTGCTTGGTCGCATTGGCGGTAAAATCTATCGTAGGATAGCAGGAAGATCACCGAAATCAGCAGTTGTAGATGCCGCCGGTAATCCTTCGGATGAGTTTATCGCGGCATTACGATCCGAGGGGCTAGAGTTTCAGGACGTGGTTGACGATACAGTCAAAGAATTGCGGCGGCAATCGGTAGACCCTGAGCAAGCATCAAGGAAAGCGTTTTTAGAATCTCAGGGATTAGCTGGAGACGCTGCGCCAACAAGGGCGCAAATATCAAGGTCGGTTGATGATTTTGCAATGCAGCAAGAAGCCCTCAAAAGCTCTGGGCGAGTTGAAAAGAGACTAGCCGCACAAGATAGGGTTTTAACATCAAGATTTGATGAGGCTATCGAGGAAACCGCTGGCAACCCATTTGCGCCGGTATCAAGCGTTAATGAGTCTCTGTTGAATAAGGCCAACGTATTAGATGCTGAAATTGGAAGGTTATACAAAGAAGCCCGCGAGCTAGCTCCAGGCGATAAGGTTGTTAGGTTTGACGCTTTAGCCAAAAAGATAAAGGAGCTTGCTCCATTAAATGACAGGGCGGACGGTAACGTTAGGGCTGTGTTTGGCACAATGCAAGGGAAAGGGTTATTAGATGACAATCTAGTGCCAACTGGCCGCATTAGTGTAGATCAAGCCGAAACCCAGATCAGGCAGCTAATGAACAGCCTATACGATCAAAACATATCAGGCGGAGACATTAAAAACACCGTTCTCAGACAGATGAAAGACGCGCTAGACGAAGATGTATTTTCGGCTGTCGGTGATGATATGTTCGGTCAGGCACGATCAGCAAAACACAACTTCGAGAAAGAACTAACACGCGCAAAAATATCAAAATTCGACTCAAGGAAGAAGAACATTGTTCGGGATATGCTAGAAAATAAGGATTCTGTTAACCCTGAAGTATTCACCAATAACGTGGTATTTGGGAAGAGTTGGAGATCAACCGACCTTGAGCAGCTAAAAGACTACATAACCACAGAGGGGCACGGCAAAGCCGCGTGGAATGATTTAAGGGCTGACGTATTGCAGAAGATTAAGGAGCGCTCATTTATTGGACCAGAAGACGGGGACGGGTTCCAGTCATTAAGCCGTGATAAAATAAGCAAGGCGCTTGCCGCGATTGGAGATAATAAATTAGAAGTCCTGTTTTCTCCAGAAGAGATTGGTTTTCTTAAAAACATGGAGAGGGTTGCCAAGTTCAGGGAGCCTAGAAAGATGACGCAGCAAGGGTTCGGGCCATCGGCTAAAGCGGTTTTAGGGCTTGAAAAAACAATGAGCAATTTACCTGTAGTTGGTGCGGCATTTGGTATTTTTAATACCGATGTAGCCGGAAGGTTAACCACAAGAGCAAAACCTAAAAGGCTGTCGGTTCCATTTGAGGGGTCTGTAATCAGGCAGGCCATAGGGCTAGGAACAGCAGCAACCACAATTGACGCAGTAGCAGGGGAAGAATAAACATGGCTTGGAATCCGATTAGCGGCACATTTATCCAGTATAGCGAAGACGACGTAGACGCGAGCGGGTTTTACCTCAAGTTTTACGCGTCTGGCACTGTTACACCGATCAGTATGGCTGACGATTCAACCGGCGGTACGTTGCTGGCCAAGTGCGCGCTTGATTCAGACGGTATGCCTATAAACGGCTCCAGCGCACCGTTTATACCTCACATTGACCAACAATATAAAATTGTAATCTATCGCAACGCTACCGACGCAGACGCGAATACCATAGGTAGCGCATATAAAGTAATCGATGAAGTTACACCGCCTTTTTCTAGCTCGCTGTTTGAAGAGTCTGAGTCGGTCAGCGGTAAAGTATATGGAACACTGGCGATAGCAAAAGCCGCCACACTTACAGATGGCAAACTTGTTGATACTAAAGGCTATAGAGTAGCTGGCGGTATAGGCGCGGCGACGTATCTAGTTAAGACAGTTGCAGGTTATGGTGGAACACCGGATGGTTACGGTGATCACGCTACTGACGATGGAGACTTTGTGCTGGTGTTGCAAGTCAATGGTGAAACTAACGTCCTTGCTTATGGCGCAGTAGGCGATGAAACTACAGATGATACGGCCAGTTTGAAGGCTATGCGTGATGCAAACAACGGGCTAATAAAGCTACCAAAGGGTTACGCTTTCCGTATAACCTCGAATCTAACAGACGGTTACACAGGTGAACTTCGCCTTGTAGGTGATACGTTCTCCTATAGATCACAAGGGCACTTGACTACACCGATTATCGACTCTAAAACCTCCACAGATTTTAGCTATGACTTTTGGACGTACTTCAAAGACTTCATGGCTGTAATTGTATGCGATGCCACTTACGCAATAGGGGGAGATGACACTGCACTGGTTGACGGGTGGGGCACAAACATACGTGAAGTTAAAAACATAGCGTTCGTTGGTATCAACTCAGCCAAAACAGCAGTGCATCTACTCCCGATAGACTCAGCGGTACAGCAGTGCGCCTTTATACAGTTTGGGGAGCATGGTTTATTGACTAGAGCAGGGACCACTTCTAAGTTCCATGACTTAGGGTTTGTAGATTGCGGTTTTAATAAAGCAGCCACAGGCAACATCACGTCATTCCCAGCAACTTATATGTCCGGGTGTGGTTGGTTAGCGTCGGCTAGTTTGACTCGGCAGAACCTATTAGCGGTAGATTCAAGACCGACCACGTTTGATGTTAAGAACACTTACTACAACATGCGGGACGAAATACGAGATAACCGTGAAGGGTTATTGTCCATGCAGATACATTGGCCTGACCACTGTAAGTTTGACAACGTAGGCGGGTATACGGGTGCAATGTTTAATGGTGGTAATTACGAGATAGTAAACTACCGCTTTGAGAATTACTCAGCCAACGGGTTAGTCAACGCGGATGCAACCCCTATAACACTTCTTGAGATTGAATCGGCCGGATTTAAACATCAGGGTGTAGCAGTATACCTCGGAGCTAATTCTGGCGCAGCGACACTTAAAAAGAGGGTGAATAGCAGCCGTACTTCTGTGACCCAAAACCGCACAGAGATACAGGACGGGGTAGTTACTTCAGATAAGTATTCAGTAATTCGATCTACATTCTCTGGTACTGCACAGACAGGTATATCTGGATTAGAGACAACAGTTACAGTACCGTTTGCTGACCTGTTACAAGAAATATCAGACCAGGACAACATGGGCGGATTCTGCGGGTTAGTGTCGGTTAGTGTTACGAGACGCAGTAATGCCAACCTATTCGCTAAGGGGCTGTTCTTCGTTAGTGTGCATAAGTCCGGTACGTCAACTTACGAGGTAATGCCGTCTGATCCTGTTAAAACGTATTCTACAGAAGTAGACGCTGCTGCTACACGACTAGAAATTAGCCGTGTTGAGTTCAATGACTACACGCTGGAAGTTGATGTTGATTTCGGCACTAACTTCACAGCCATAGACAACCCTTATTCGGTGGTTGTTGGTTTAAGTGGGACAGCAGGATTTGGAGTGTAATTATAATCTTAGCAATACGGCTTTAATCCAGCATCCCTTAATAGTTTTCTATATCTAGCTGTTTCTTTTCTGATATCTTCAACATCAGGGTATTGTTCAAGCAGGGAAGGGTGGTTGATTTCATGCTCTAACCACTCGACATGCTCTAGCCCCATCTCTTCGATTAGCCTTTGTCTGTATTCCATGCGCTTTCCAGAGTTCATTGAATTACAACCAAAACATTGTATTCTTAAATTCTCTTCCATAAATCGCCTGTTATCCGTTTCTTTTGCTGGTATGAAATGCCCAACATGGTGACAGTTGTTTGGTGTTTGAGGGTTTCCGCAAGTGTAGCAATCTGCTCCCCTGTACTTTACGTGTTTGATATAGGCGTGTAGAGCGGTTTTAAGGTTGTCATAGTGCCCGTTCTTTCCTGTTCTTTTCTTTATCTTTGCTTTGGCTTCTCTCTGCTTTGCTCTGATGGCTTTTGCGTTCCGCATGGTATCAGCGGCAACCTTCTTGCGCGTTTTGGCTAAGGCATGCAGAGAGGCGCACTCAAACGAGTGATACCAGTTAAGCTGAACCTTTATCATTGTGTCGCGTTCAAATCGATCAGGACACCCTTTGCACTTTAGCTTAGTCATAATTCCCCGTATAATTAGCGCCAGATCCTAGCCCCAAGTAACCAAGCATAGGGCTACCGTTTAATTTAATCTCATAGCAAAATACTTCCTGCCTGGCAGTCGCGTGCTTCATATGATCGCCTACAATATGAGCGGGATAATAAACGCTAACAAGCCTGCCGCCTCTAACTCTCATCCTGATTTTTTCAGGCTTTATTGTTTTGCGTTTTCTGAAAAATCGCATAATAGAATGCCTCCGAAATCCCGTTTTCCATGTTTGCGCCTTAATATCCTAATATGCGGAATGTGTTCCGCTTATTGCTGCTGTTATATTTACTCAGGTATATCTTTCTCGCTATCAATAACTGACTTCACCGCGCTTACAGTCTGATCGTAAACTGTAACAATAGGCTCCTCTCCAAAATTTGACAGCCCAATCATTAACCAAAAACCTAACCACGCTATACCTTCACCGATATGTTTCCCTGCTTCTCCATCCATTTTATCTGTCCTATTTAGTTAATTTAATATAACAAGCCGTGAATCGGACGGCTACGCCGCCGGTTACTTTTGGCGTTATACGGAAATAACTTCACAATCATCCAAATTTACAACCTTTCCACCATTGCCGTTATTCCTTACGATTTCGCCGCAAGCAACATCATATTCAGTGACTATAAATTCTATATTCTTGTGCCCGTAGAAATAAGAAGGGATCACAGTATCACCAGGTTTTAAGTCAGAATTATTTGCTCTAAGCGGTTTCATAAATCCTCCAATTAATTCGTATAACAAGGCGCTGAAATTGGATCCACAAACTGCGTGGCCCATTTAGCTGAATTGCGTTAGCTGTCCGTTCCGCTCATTGAATCCATAATATTCAAATGCAAATTATCAAATTTAGTTTCGCTTCCTGCGTGCTGTAGACGAGCAGCGCACTGTAAAAAATCTCGATCAGCTAAGCAGTCCTCAGCACTCTCAATTTCTTTCTTCATGCGGGCAATTCGGGCGTATAAATCTTCATATAAAACTTCTTCAGTCTTCACATCAGTCTCCACAGCTAACAAGTCATTCAAAATGGACGGCAAAAGCGCCCGCCTTTTAACTAAAGCGTTAGTGTTCTCAAGTATGGAGGCTGGTCGACCAACTCCAGCTATGGGGCGTATGACGCTACCCAAACATATTGACCCGCACGATCCCCAGGAGCAGGTGTAGTGTCTGTTTATACTCAGAGCTTCCGCCGCACAATCCGGCCATATTTCTGGGACTCATGAGCGCTTCTTCGATTATCAGCGCCGCTCCATAATTCAAAACACTAACAAGAAATTCAAGCCGACCTCGCAAGCTCGGCGGTTTAATAAATGGGCGTTATATTTTACTCTTACTAAGCAGTCCTAACTTTATGCCAAACACATTCCAGCACTTAGTAAATCCATATCTTTCACTAAATAGCATTGGTGTGTTCTTGATGCTAACGCCAACACCACAAACCCGCACCCAAAACCAAAAGAACTCACCTTCTTTTTTCGCAAAACATTTAAAATACTTTGTGTTTATTTCCACTTATTACCTCCAAAAATATAACAAGGCGCTCAAATTCGACTCCGCTACGCTGCGCGATTTAGCTAAAGCGTTAGCTGTCTGTGTTTAGATCTGCCATGAGTGTATAAATGCGCCTCAAATCACCAACCATTAAAGGCTTGGTCCCGCCTATTGGGTAAAACATCCAGTAGCGCAAATCGCTTTCTTCGTCTGCGTCAGGCTGTCTTTCTATGTGGCCGCAAACATAATCATCATGGTCATCAACCCAGTCATATACCTTAATTCTGTATTTGTTCTCGTTAATTTTTTTAATCAACATATTCATATCTCCAGTAAAACAGCTAACAAGAAATTCAAGCCGACCTCGCAAGCTCGGCGGTTTAATAAATGGGCGTTATACAGGCCACAACCGATAAACAATCCACGCTATTGCAATAGTGTTGAATATACAAACAGCGGACATAAACAGTAATCCGGTACGCCTGCCATAGTCAAATTCTATCTCTTTATTTTCCATTACTTCTTACTCCTTTGAATAGTTTGACGCTATGTTCTCTTGTTGGGATAAAGTCATAATAATGTTTTACACCTCCAAGATATGAATTTTCTCGCTTTCTTAGTATCAGCCTATGTAGAGATGGTTTTCCGCTTTGGACGTAACCATTGTAGGCATCACATGAAAGACTCTCTTTTCTACATAGTTCCTGATGGTCACAGTTGAAAGCCTCGCATGGGGTAGGCTGGAACAGCTCTTCATAATCTAGTTTGTTCGCGTCTTGACTGCTCATTCCTATCCCTTAATCAAATGCTTTGGTTTGAAGTATGCTATTTCAGTAAAGTCACCACCTAAAGCTGCACTCAACTCGCACTTAACAAGTATTGCCCTGGTGTCATTGTCTGGGTGGTCTGGCTGCATTACTTCCAGCACCTTAGCCCAAAAATCGAACGGGCTGTGAATATATCGGTAGCTTTCGCCTATTACTAATCTGTCTGCTTGCATTTAGTTTTCCTCGTTAGTGTGTGGTTAGCATCTATCGTCACCTGCAAACTTAGCGAACAATGATGCCTTGCCTTTAATATCAAGTAGATCGATTGCCTGATCCAGCTTCCTATCTAAGTCTCTGATCCTGGCCTCTAAAACTGCTACCTTGCCGCCGCATGAGGCGCATGGTTTTCTGGCCTCCTTTCGACACCGATCACATAACCCATCGGTTAAATGGCTAAACGAACCACTACACGCAGGGCAAGCAATAAAATACTTTTCAATGTCGTCGTCAGTATCTGGCATTTATTCTCTCGCGTTGTTGGTGTGTGATGAATATTAATCCATAGTTTTTGTTGTGTCAACATTAATTTGGCGTTGCTATCTATTATTCGATGATATACCATATCCGAAATTAACAAAAAGAGAGCGATTGAATGAACATAAAGAAGTCTATAAACGTAGCGTGTGCACAGAGGGGGCTGGCAAGAAAGCAGCTCGCTGAGATGATGGAGGTAAGCGTTCCGCGTATTCACGCCCTATCAAACCAGAGAACCATTAGTGTGGACAACATCACCAAGCTGGCTGGTGTATTCAACCTAACTGTTTCAGAATTTATCGCTTTAGGTGAATAGTCATGGCCAGAATAAGAACGATAAAGCCAGAGTTTTGGCAGGATGAGAAGGTTGGAGAGCTTACATGCCAGGCGAGGCTGATGTTTATAGGGTGCTGGAATCTTGCTGATGATGAGGGTCTGCTTAAATTAAACCCGACATACCTTAAGTCACAAATATTTCCTTATGACGATATGAGCAAGGAAGAATCAGAGATCGCTCTAAGAACCATCATGGACGCAGGGATGATCTTTCCTTACAAAGACCAAAAGCAGCAAGTTTATGGCTGGATACCAAATTTCAGAAAGCACCAAAGAATCGATAAGCCGCAAGCAGCAAAACATCCTTTGCCTAGCCTACAAAACCCAAAAATAAGAATGCAGTACGCTATACGCGATGATTTTATTTGTCATATCTGCGGAGAGGAAATAATTTTAAGCGAAAGAGATAGAAGCAAGGTTTTGAGCCTTGATCACCTAAAGCCCGCGTCGAAAGGTGGTGTTGATGCACCAACAAACATAAAAATAGCGCACTTTGGATGCAACGCCTCAAAGAAAGATAAATACGATTCCGGTAAAGATCTGGATGATTCCTGCATTAATCTGGAAGGTTCGGAGAATGATCACGATATATTCACTGGGGGAAAGGAAAGGAAAGGAAAGGAAAGGAAGGGAGAGGAAAGGAAAGGAACTATGTCGGCTCCGCCTCAATCGACTGAAGTCGATCGTGCGATGGAGGTTTTCGATCACTGGGTTTTTGTGATGAAGAAAACAGGATCAACAAAACTAACCGCTGACCGCAAGAAACTAATAACGGCAAGGCTCAAAGAAGGGTATTCGGTTAATGATATAAAACAAGCGATCAACGGTTGCTCGGTGACACCTCATAACATGGGGATCAACGACAGGAACACCAGATACAACGGGCTAGAGATTATCTGCAAAAACGGGGCGAACCTTGAACGCTTCATAGAGAACGCCATTAACCCGCCAGACTTGTCAAAGTCAGCCAAGCACTTACAGCACGACGCGGCATCGGCGGCCATCAAAGATTCAATACTTAACGGAACCGAAAAGGTTATTAACGGCAACCAGCACGCAGAGCTTCCAGCAAGCGTATTACCGTTTGCATCATTATCAAAAACAAATGTAATCGAACACGACAAGGGGAATTGAAAATGAACAAGAGCGACGTTAACGATTTCATCGACTCGATTCATTCTATCGGAGACAACTACAACCGAGCACCACTAAGCCGCCAAACCCTGGCTGTGTGGTTTGAGGCTTTGCGCGAGCACTCGCTGGAAACAGTACAGAAAGCAGTCGCAGAACACGTAACTGATCCGGATCAAGGTAGATTCTTTCCGACTATCGCCCACCTGATCGCAAAGATTGGGGTAGCTGCTGAGGTTGATGCTCAGTTTTTGCTTGCTGAGGCACGAATGAGATCAACGCCGCTTGGTATGCGAGTGCTTGGCCATATTCCTACCAGCGACTTCCACGCACTTCAAGAGCCTGTACTGTTGCAGCGTGCATCACAGTTGCTTGGCCGTGTAGATGAGTGGCGGAGTAAACACGAGCAAGGAGATTACACCGACGGAGAAGTTCGCCAAATGGTTGTATCTGGAGTATGGCCGGATGCGCCATTCACAAGCGGAGAAAACAAGCCAGCACACAACGAGAGCCTTAAAAAACAGATAGAGAGGTTTTGTAACAACGAAGACACCCCAAAAATCGAATCAGACCACCCTAGCGGAACCGTACAGAGCGATTACGAAGGAAGCAGGGGGAAGGCTGCGCCTATGCCTGATTCTGTGCGGCAGGCGTTCTCAGTGCTTCTGAACAACGTAAAGGTTTAACTAACGAGGATAGATGAAATGAAAATATACATAGCGATTTTGGAAGACAGGCATAGCGACACAAAAGCGCACCCATTTTCAAATAAAGAAAAGGCTATCGAGTGGGCAAGAAGCAAAGCAAAAGAGTACTGCTTTGACCAAGAAGACTACGCTGAGGACAGCAGTATTGATGGGTTGGTATTCCATGCGGAATATTCATGCGAAGGGGATTGTGTTTACGTTATTGAATCAGAGCTAGATAAAGAATGAAGCTAATCAAAAAGCTAAACACAAGATACATGACGGCAAAATCAAAGCGCAAACGCCGCTTCGGATTATTCTACTGCCCTAGCTGTAGGATTAACCGTGAGATGCAGATAGACAATGGGACTAATGCAGATACTTGCCGCTGGTGCGCAAACCTCTTGTTCGGCGGGAGCGTTAGTAAAGATGACTGACAACGACATAATCAACAGCGCATCAAGTCTATTGGTTCATATCAACAACGCCAAACGGCTATACGCTGAATATAAGCACATAACCTATGCGCCGCCCAGGATCGGGCCAGACCGCTCAATCGATCAGAACAGCTTGCTCCACCTATGGCTGACAGAGTACGCGGCGTTTCTGCTAGACAAACCAAAGAAGCAGGTAACAACCGGCGAACTGGAGGGCATGAAGCGCACTGTAAAGGCAAGGTTCACCCAATCGCACCCTGATTGTAAGGAATGGATGGTGATTGAGGTTATTTGTCCATTCACAGGCAGAACAAAGAAAGACTACGCAAGCAGCAGGGACTACAAGCGCGGGGAAATGTTTGTGTTCTTAACGTGGCTTCAAATGATGGGGGCTAACGACGGAATAATATTAGAGAGCAAGGGTAAATTTGCGAAAGATCAGCGAGAGCATGAAGATTTATAAAATAAACACATAAAAGTGTTGCGCATTACAAATATACGTGTATATTTAATAGCAAGACAAACGAAAACAACGAGGTAAGTATGAATAGTTATATCCCGTTAATTGTAATAAATCTAATTATTAGCGCTTTTTTCTCGACACGCTGTTTGGTAGAAGATATGTCGTTGTTACCAGCTATTCCTAATTTAGTGCTAGCTATAGTTTTTCTCGTCATGGCAGGCCAATAAACCGGCACGAAAAACAAACAACGAGGCAACAACAATGAGTAATTTAATAATCAAGCGCCGTATAACGCTTTAGCTAAATCGCGCAGCGTTAGCGGAGTCGAATTTGAGCGCACTTGTTAGGCGCATTACGGAGTGATGAATGGTACATTTGCTGAAAATATTGCCCTGTTATTTTGAGGCTGTAGACCGTGGCGAAAAGCGGTTTGAAATAAGAAAGAACCATGATCGCGGGTTTCAAAAAGGTGACGTTGTTAATCTTCAAGAGTACGACCCGGATAAAGGGGTAACGAATTTGGAACACCACACGGGACGAGAAATTCTTACTGAGATCACTTATGTGAGTGACTACGACCAGCCGCCAAACCAGGTGGTTTTTGGGTTCAAGGTTTTAAGCGCCTAACGCCTAAAGTAAACGGCTGGCGTAGCCGTCCGATTGACGGCTTGTTATACACAAATTTAATTTAGGAGCAATTTAGGATGCCAAAATACAGAAAGAAGCCAGTGGTAATTGACGCAATAATTTGGAGAAAACTATGAAATGCTCTGACTGTATATACTGGAGTAAGAACACAGATAACGACTACCCTGATAACTTTGAGTTCGGCAAGTGTAAAAAGGTAATAATGTTTTGGAATGCAACTAAGTGGGAAGAGCCGGACTATGAGCGGAGGGTTCTCACAGATAAAGCGAAAGGCAATAAAGCATTCGTACAGGATGGCTCTGACTATAGAGCCGAACTAATAACAGTTGCAGATTTCGGGTGCGTCCAATTCAAGGAAATATAACGCCCGTTAATAAGCCGTGAGCGCAGCGAGTCGGCTTGATGAACCTTGTTATGTGTGAATTATTAGGGGAATGGATATGAAAAGTTTTAAGCACCACTGGGCAGAAAATATAAAGCCCTTAATTTGGTTTTTCCTTGCAGGCGTGTTCGTTATTGCTGGGATTAGGGCAGCTGATTGGGTTATACCAGAAAAACCAGCAGAATATCGTATTTGTATACAAGAAGCTGGTGGAGATTACATGTGCGAAGTATACAAGTAGTTACACATAACGCTTTAGTTAAAAGGCGGGCGCTTTTGCCCGTCCATTTTTCAACGACTTGTTATAGCGCGAGGCTGATATGAGCGAACAAATTAGCAGTAAGCTGGGGAATGCGTTTGTGGAGAAAGATTCTATGAGCGACAACTTGGCTATTGTTCTTTGCACTTACTTCGAGCGCCACCCATGCAGGCCAGATGACGACAAGGAAACGGAGAACGGCTGGGGTAAATGGGTAGAGCAAAAAACAGATACAGCCCTTGACCTGATTATTGAGCAACTAGCGTTATAACAGCGTAATAAGCGGCGCACATTCCTCATATTAGGATATTAAAGGCTAAACATGGAAAACTACGAGGTAGAACAATGCTAAAACACCAGATGATGCCAGCGTTCAAGCGGGCATTTGAAAAAGAGACGGGCATCAAGCTGGACTTTCGCATAATGGCATATCTTGCCAATGACGATGGCAACTATCCGGTTTATGATCCAAATATACTGCATGAGGTTCGGTGGTTTTTGGAAGAGTATTTAAACGATTATATAAAATCGAACAAACACCAGTACCCTAATTTTGATGGCTTTAAGTTCGGCGAATGGCCAGAAGAACTAAAGAAAGCAAAGGCCGGAACACTAAAGCAATATATCGAGGATTACATAACCGAGCTGTTTCAGCGCAAGACAACAGCCAAAAAGCACAAGCCAGTGCTGGATCGTGGGGACGCAAAGCACCCAAATAACATATTGATGACTGATAACGACGCAGAGCGTGCTGTTGAGATAGGCAAGGGGAATAAATCACTTGGTGTGCGTATAGCTTTAAGGGGGTATAAGGCATGAAAGTACAAATAACAAAATCAAAATACAACCATACGTGGTATGCCAAGCTGATCGGTCAGGCGTTTGACGTAGAGCGAGAATGTGAAGAGTTTTTTTGGGTTCGTGAGCCTGTAGGCAATCATATCAATATTATATTTAAGGAAGACGCGGAGGTTATAGATGCCAAAAATTAAAGTGAGCATAGGAATCGGATTTGCAAATGCAAACCATGAAGACATCATTGAGATTGACCAGACTGAATGGGATGATTGTGAAACCGAAGATAGTCGCAGCGATTTAATGCAATCATATTGGTCTGATTGGTCAAACAACTATATCGATGGTTATTTCGAGCTAATTGATGAGGTGCTTGATGGAGACTAAATGGTTATGGCTTATATTCGCTATTTTGGTGAATGTTTTTCACCTGTTCAATGATAGCTTTAGTGGCGCGGCGGTGATTATGGCTTATTGGGCTGCGTTTACTCTGTTTTATTACTTGGCGCGGATTGTTGAACTACTTGAAGAGAGGGATGGTTAGATGTTTACACAGAAAGAATACAGAGTAAAAGTAACAGAAAAGCACTCCGATTATGTTTGGGTTTTCGCTGACAGCGAAGAAGAAGCCAAAGACAAAGCGCCAGAATACTCGGAATGCACATATGAAACGCTATACGATTGCGAGGTGGTAGGCGTTAATGACAATCAAACGAAGTGAAAAGTACGACGCTTATTACGATGACGAAACTAACGAGTGGATAGAGCCAAAATGCTCTAATTCAGATTGTGAGTTTTGTGCAGATAGGCCAGATAAACCGCCTGTAGATAAGACTAGATTATACAGCAAGGCCAATATCCTGCTAGACAGGGCTAATACTTTGTTAGAACGTGTATATGAATCATGCCTAAAGCGGATTAAGTAACAGGCAAAAAAAAGCCCAACCGTTAGGCTAGGCTCTTTTCGCAATCATTGTATTTGCGAACGAGGTCGCGGTTGGGTACAATAATCACTAGGTTGTTCATCAGGCAACCTATTTTGACGAAGGACTCACGATCCCAGCGTCAATGACCGGCATTATATCCGGTAACGTCCATAGAGATCAAATACCGTGCGTAATCTAACGATACTAGATCGGTATGGATTGATATGTCAGCTACGGCTTCACTCACTACCCCATACTTAAAGCGGTAAAAGATAAGCCTACACCGCACCTCAGTTCGCAAGGCATTAGAGAGGCTGGACTCCACGCAAGGAGGAAGGATGCTAAGGTTACTTAATTGCGTTAAATGTAACCCGCTCACGGTCATACGGTTGGCTCCGGTCAGTATAGATTGTAGCGATAGAGCTAATACTCGTTATCTAATGGGTATGGGTTCTATCACTCTAAAATCACCGGTTTCACCAGTCAGTATGTAATAAACTAAGGTGGTATATGAGAAAGGATATTTGGTGTTGTGGGTGCGAATGTAACGTATCAGCGAGGTTAACTAATGGGGGTGAAATCTACCCGCACAGAAAAGACCTATACAGCCTGCCGTTTTGGAAGTGTGATGCCTGTAAAAACTTTGTTGGTTGCCATCACAAGACTAAAAACAGGACAGCCCCGCTAGGTTGCATCCCTACTCCAGAGCTGAAAGACGCAAGAAAACATATACATAAACTACTTGATCCGATATGGCAGAGCGGAACCATGAGCAGGAAAGATATTTATAGGAAATTAAGCGATGAGCTTGGTTGGAGCTACCACACAGCAAAGGTGCGCGACATAGACGAAGCAAGAAAAGTTTACCGAATAATATATCGCCATTCATTTGGCAGTAATCACTAACTGGAGAAAAGATATGTGGTTTGGATGGAGAACATTAAACATTGATAAGGACGGGGTGCCATCACAGGATAAAACCCAGTGGCAAGCCAGTTGCTTCATATTATTCACTCATGTTGTTTATATTGGTGAGGTAGTGGAATCAGATGAGATTATTTAAAGAGGGCTGTGAGATCAGGTTGACTCAAAACGACCTGAACGACTTGATTGAAGAAGCAATGAATAAAACATTGTTTTGTATAGGTTCCGACGATAAAACGGTTGTTAAGGTGTCTCTGCACCCTGGAACTAAATACGTGGCTAGAGTTACTGTTGAGACTAAACAGAAGCCGCCGATCCTAATCACTAAGGAGCCAAACCATGCCTGATATTAGTATGTGCCAAAACAAAGACTGCAAGCTATCCAAAGCCTGCTACCGGTTTAATGCTACGCCTAGCCGATTTCAATCATACAGTGCTTTTAAGCCAGCGATGATTAAGGGGGCGGTTACGTGTGATAGCTATATGCCATCAAGAGCTACCGATATTACCTTTCGATCTAACACAAGCACATAAAAATATACCGCTCTATGTTTATATATGTATACTAAACCCATACCAAAGAGAAACTAACGAGGCAAGAGAAATGAAATCACTAATACGCAAGTTAGAACAAGAGATATACCGTCTAACCATCGAAAACAACAGCCTTAAAAACCTAATCAGGAGACAGCCAGAATGCCGCGAGACACACGAAGCCAGAGAGTTGGTAGGCCGTAGACGCTGGGAAGACCTGAGCGAATCAGAAAACAGCGTACTACCATCCAAAACCCCTCTATACCTATCTAGCGTAGAGCGGGTAGACATGAGCAACCCAGCAAGGTTACGCAAGCACCAGGCCAAGCAGAGTCAAGTACAGGCGGGTTTCACAAACGTATTTCCTATTGAGGTGGAGTGATGCCTGATTGCAGAGTAAACCGAGAGACCAACGAATTTTATACTCAGATTGATAAGGACGAAGCAAAGATGGCCGATAACGAGCAAGCA
>Ga0209344_10001382_pt1 | contig 31967 bp, 26 predicted proteins | sample Cruoilmetagenom6_FD_187293 | JGI IMG/M metagenome (GOLD analysis project Ga0209344, IMG submission 187293) | Oil polluted marine microbial communities from Coal Oil Point, Santa Barbara, California, USA - Santa Barbara Oil Seep Sample 6 (SPAdes)... | ecosystem: Environmental > Aquatic > Marine...
ACTTTGCGGATCCAAACTGGATTTCGTTATTGCGCGGTAGGCGCGCTTAATCCAATTGGCTACCCCGGGCATCTGATCAAGGTCAGTCTGCGTGTAGGCATGGTGACGCTGATCAGGAGACAAGAATGCGTCAATTTCTTCGGCTACGGAGGTAATGGCATGGGGCCACTTGATATTGAGCGCCGGGCCAACTGGCGACAGTTCTTTACGCCAATCCTCAAGGACCTCTTCGTAGGACAGAACAGAACGCGGAACCGCGCGCGATCCTGCTTCGGCATCAATAACGTGGCGCAACCAATAGAGCCAAGCCTGCGCACTTTCGATCCCGTTGCGGTCACTCAGGGAACCCCCGACTGACAGTGGATTGCGCACCATCAAAATGGCGCGTGTCTCGACATTCATGGACTGAAGAATTTCAAGGTATAACCAGACAAATCGGCTAATTCTGGGATCCTTGATTACAAAAAGTGACGCTTCACCAAATTCCTCAACGATCAATTTTCGAATTTCGTTGCGATAATATTCCAATCGCTCAGGACTTAGACTGCTCGCAAGGTCAAGCGGGCGCCAGTCATTCCAGGAACTGCCTGCTTCGGTCAGCATCTGATCGTGCAACGTTACAAGTTGAGTTGGCTCCCAATGGCCTGTCGCATTTCCTGGCCCCGCACCCATGGTGTTTTTAGGCAACGCAGCGCCAAGCAAACTTACCACGCGCGTCAACGCACTCGTCCCTGACCGGTGCATTCCCAGCACCAAAATACAAGTACGATTTGGACGCTCGAGCGCTTCAGATTCTGTTTGTTCGTTTGCCATCAAGCAAAATCCCGGTTCGCGACGGGATGCCTCTGTTTATCGACGAGCCGAAATTGCGCCATTTTTTTATCACGCGCAGCGGCAGCCTGATTATGTCCATTGAAAGAGTGCATAATCAATCGACATCCTCGATCACTAGAACCAATTGGTTTGACATCCGACTCAAATCACATCTGTTTTGCGGGAGGGAAGAAGGACAGCGACTGCATTTTCTACTGATACTCGCCAATCCGGCGCTTCCCAATCGAAAGCTGCACTAAAGCGTGAGCAATCAAGACGTGAGTTTGCAGGGCGGACAGCTTTTGTCGGGTATTCAGAGGTGGGGATTCCCTTCACCTCTGCGACCGGTCCGCCGCATTTTCGGCTTTCCTCAAATACTTGACGGGCGAAATCACACCAATTGGTTTGGCCCGAGCCTGCCAAGTGAAATGTGGAGCCAAGCCCATGACACTTGGCTGTCTGCGCTTGGCTAGACGAAACCTCGAGAACCCTATTGATCCCGTCAGCAATATCCAGTGCAGATGTCGGGCTGCCAAACTGATCATTGACGACGGAAATCTGATCGCGATCTGTTGCCAGGCGAAGCATGGTCTTGACGAAATTGTTGCCAAAGGGGCTATAAACCCAAGCGGTGCGCAATATAAGATGATGATCGGGCGCGGCAGTCCGAACCGCAGTTTCCCCTGCCAGCTTTGTATGACCATACACACCAAGGGGTGCAGTAGGGTCATCTTCGGTCCAAGGCCTGTTGCCACTGCCATCGAACACATAATCCGTCGATAGCTGAATGATAGCGGCATTTTGGCTTGCAGCAATTTCAGCCATCACGCCGGGAGCCACTGCATTGATCCGGTGAGCGAGATCAGGCTCATCCTCAGCTTTGTCCACCGCCGTATAAGCGGCGGCATTGATGATGACGTCGAACTCGCGTTTTGCCAATTCATCGCGAATTTTGTCCGGCTCTGCCAAATCAAACTCGGGACGTGCCAGAAATTCGACTTCGAACCTGCCTTCAGCGACAGCACCAGCAAAAGCTTGCGCCAGCGCACGGGCTACTTGGCCTTTTTGCCCGGTCACCAGAATTTTCATTAGCCGGCCTTCCCGGTACCCAGTCGCTTTTCACCCAGCTGATTGTGCAGCGGCCGCCACCACCATTCGTTTTCGAGATACCAATCGACCGTGGCGGCCAAGCCGGACTCGAAAGTGTGTTCTGCCTTCCAGCCCAGATCATTCTCAACTTTTGCAGGGTCGATGGCATATCTGCGGTCGTGACCCGGACGGTCGCTCACCATTGTGATGAGATCGGCATAGGATGCACCACCAGCGCGCGGTTGCTTTTCATCCAGCACAGCACAGATCGCACGGACGACCTCGATGTTTTGCCGTTCGGCGCGGCCACCGATATTGTAGCTCTCACCCAGCTTCCCGTTGCAGGCAACGCACTCAAGTGCGGCAGCATGATCCTCGACATAGAGCCAATCACGGATATTCTGGCCTTTGCCGTAAACCGGAAGCGGCTTTTCTGCCAAAGCATTGAGGATAACCAGCGGGATCAGCTTCTCTGGAAAATGATAGGGGCCATAATTGTTGGAACAATTGGTCATGACAACCGGCAGCCCATAGGTGTGATGCCAGGCACGAACCAAATGGTCGGAAGCGGCTTTTGAAGCCGAATAGGGTGACGACGGATCATAGGGTGTTTCTTCAGTAAAAATGCCTTCGTCAAACGGCAGGTCACCAAACACTTCATCGGTGGAAACATGGTGAAAACGAAAGCAGTCTTTTCTCTCGCCGGAAAGACCGTCCCAATAGGCTCGTGCCGCCTTCAAAAGCCTGAAGGTTCCGTTGATATTGGTTTCGATGAAGGCATCAGGACCATCAATAGAACGGTCCACATGGCTTTCTGCAGCCAGATGCATGAGAATGTCGATCTCTTCGGATTTGAGGATCTCCAAAATCAACGCCTCATCGCAAATATCAGCTTTGACAAAGCGATAATTGGGCTGATCCTCGATTGATTTAAGGGATGCAAGATTTCCCGCATAGGTCAGCTTGTCGAGATTGACGACATGGTTATCCGGGCTGGCTGCGAGTCTTCGACAAACCGCGGATCCAATAAACCCGGCTCCACCAGTTACGAGATATCTCATGTGTCTGTTTCCCTGTCAGTGTGATCCGGTCTCTGCATACGTCAATAGATGAAAGCAGTGTCTGTGGCCGCAAGAAACGGTGCTTTTTCATCTTTGGCCGATACAATAATATCTTGGATAAAAACAGGCCATTCAATCGCGATATCCGGATCGTCGTAACGAATTGAGCGATCATGCTGAGGCGAATAGGTCGCATCAACCTTGTACAGGAACTCGGTATCTGCCTCCAGCGTGACAAACCCGTGGGCAAAGCCGGCGGGAATAAACAGTTGGTTCCATTTTTCCGCCGAAAGCTCCAATCCAACCCATTTGCCAAAACTTGGTGAGCCTTTGCGGATATCAACAGCAACGTCAAACACCCGACCGCGGGTCACGCGAACCAGTTTTGCCTGCGCAAAGGGCGGCAACTGGTAATGCAGTCCGCGCAATACGCCGCGCTGGCGCGACAGCGAATGATTATCCTGAACAAAAACAGCATCGATGCCGTTTTCCGCATAGGTGTCCCGCTTGTAGGTTTCAGAGAAGAAACCGCGATCATCGCCGAAACGATCCGGGCGAATTTCGATCACGCCTTCAATATCCAGCGGTACAAATTCCGGCACTATTCGTCTCCCTTGATGCATTCAAGCAAATACCGGGCATAATCAGACTTGCCAAGAGCTGCGGCTCGCTTCTCCAGATCGCCCTTGGATAACCAGCCATTCTGGAATCCAATGTCCTCGGGACATGCGATTTTGAAGCCCTGCCGGTGCTCAATGGTGCGGACAAAAGCGGATGCTTCATGCATGCTGTCTGGGGTTCCTGTGTCAAGCCAAGCATAACCCCGGCCCATCCGGGCAACCGTGAGATCACCACGTTCGAGATAGACGCGGTTCACATCGGTGATTTCGAGTTCACCACGGGCTGACGGCTTGATGTCGGCGGCGATGTCCAATACATCATTGTCGTAAAAATAGAGTCCTGTTACGGCCCAATTTGATTTTGGTTTTTCGGGTTTTTCTTCAATCCCGCGTGCCAACGAGGTCTTGCGATCGAAATCCACCACGCCATAACGTTGAGGATCGGTAACGGCATAGGCAAAGACAGTTGCACCGGAATTCTGTTCCATCGCCAGCTGGCATTTATCCGAAAGACCGGCTCCAAAGAAAATATTGTCGCCAAGGATCAGAGCGCAAGAATCATTACCAACAAATTCACGCCCAATGATGAATGCTTGGGCCAAGCCATCCGGACTAGGCTGGATCGCAAATTGCAAGTTGACACCAAATTGTGACCCGTCGCCGAGCAAATACTTAAAGGCTGGCATGTCCTGCGGAGTTGTGATGATCAATATATCGCGGATGCCCGCGAGCATAAGCACGCTCAGCGGGTAATAAATCATCGGCTTATCGTATACCGGCAGGAGTTGCTTGGAAACGGACAGTGTCATGGGAAAAAGTCGTGAGCCAGTTCCACCTGCCAATATGATGCCTTTCATGTACTGGTCCTTTGGGTCTGCATAAGGGAGTCAATTCAAGAATGCGTTAAATTTGAAATCCTAGGTGATAAATACGAGCATCGATCTACTCAGAGTTTGCACGGTCTACTCAAAGAAGCCCAAGTGCACAACCTACTTTAAGCCCGACCTGACCGAAAAATGTCTGTCGATATACCTCTGACTTACGCAGAGCACGAAGGCGCTTGATTAAAGAACTATGGCGGACATCCCGGAAATCCATCAATCGTTTCCTGGCTTTCGGCGTAAGCATATCAACGCACAAATCCAATCCCGCCAGATTCACTTCCGTCCAATGCCTGAATCTTCCGTTCAAAAGCATGCGGACACGATCGACTCGTGCCATAAACGTACTATTGGCACCAACAAGGTTTGTTCCATGCTGGCGATACAAGATATCGGCTTGAGGATTGTAGCAGATGCGTCCACCGCAACCGGTGACAATGAGATAGGCCCACCAATCATGGCTAACGAATGAGGTTCGGCGCGCACTTTCCCTGAGCAGGTCGAAAGCCACTCGGTTCATCACCATTGTGTTGCCGCCGGCTATGGATTGTACAAGTGCGTTGCGAAACGAAGGCGGCTTTCTAAAATGCGGCGACATCCTGATTTTGCCCCCATCGGGGTAAAATCGAGTGCGGCTGCAATAAAGCATCGGTTGGCCCGGTTCCGCTTCGGATAGTACATTTATTGCATTGCTCAATTTCTCAGGCTTCCAAATGTCATCCTGATCACAGAAAGCGACAAAATCACCATTTACATTGTCATTGAGGAGCATTGAACGGAAATTCTCAGCAAATCCTTCCTGCGGGCCTCCAATAATTACCACCTTCCCTTTTTTCCAGCCTTGAACAAAAGAAGAAGCAATCTCAAGCGTTGAATCAGAAGAACCATCATCGGAAATCAACAGATCAACATTCGGCCAAGTCTGCGATTCGATCGAAAGCAGTTGCTCCTCAAGAAACAACTGACCGTTGCAGGTAGCCACTAGAATAGTCACAATCGGTTGCAATTTCGGTAATCCAATTAATCTGGCTTTATGTTGCATGGCACCATATTTTGCGCAACATGTACCTAAATTAATTTCAACCAGCAATTAGCGGCAGAATTCTGACTAGCTCAACGCTCGGCAAATTGGACTGAATTACTCACGTCAAGTTTTGACTTCAACACCTGGCAAGCACACGCATGAAGTGTGACAAAAAAGCCGCACCTACCAGCTTCCGTGGTATTTTGACCAGTTATCACTTCCTGCTGCTTTCCCTCACAACGAAATTCGGTCATCAATAAGCTTTCTATTTAATATGGGACATAATCGATGGATGTCAGTGGAAGGTTGTTGCGCGTTACCGCACTGATCCACGATCTCGGTATCAGCCTGATCGCATTCGGGTTCGCCCATATGGTTGCATTTGGCCCGACACGGTTTGTCGCCATCCCCAATATTGAAATTCGCGTGGTCGTATTTATGGCGATCACTTTGCTCTCGATTTTTGCCATGCGGCTGAACCGCGGCATCTGGCGATACGCATCAATCTCTGACATGTTTGCCATTGTCAAAGCGGCATCACTTTCGGTTATTGTTTTCGTCATTGTCTATTTTCTGATCGCACGCGGCGACCATGTTTCGCGGCTTGCCGTTGTCTTGACCTGGATATTCATGATTTTTGGCATGGCGACAGGTCGCGTGGCCTATCGCATACTCAAAGAGATGATAATTCTACCGCAAATTGGTAGGTCGATGGAGAGCGGAAGATCGCTTTTGTTCCCGTTCTCCGACAGTACGGAAACCTATATCCGGGCCTTGCGCCGGCAAGGAACGGGTTTTCGGAAAGTGGCCGGCATAATCGACAACAAACGTACCGCTTTTCGCCGCGAAATTCATGGCTTGTCCACTCTCGGACAGCCGGCGGACATTGTCACCATCGCCAAGATGGCCGAAAAGCGGGGCCAGAAAATTGAGGAGCTGATCATCACGGATCGTTCGATTACCGGGGGTGAAATCGCCGATCTGTTGGACAATTGCAATGAGGCCGAGATCAGTATCAAGCGCTTGCCAGGCCTCATTGAGCCTGGAGAATCGGCGAACACGGAACCTGTGGCAGCACCCAACCCGCTGCGCCTGGATGATCTTCTGGGCCGACCTGAAGTCTGTGTTGACTATGCCGCTGTGGCAGATTTTTTGACTAACAAGACTGTACTGGTTACCGGTGCGGGCGGCTCAATCGGTTCAGAGCTTTGCCACCGGATTGCATCGTTTTCACCCGCTCGCATCGTACTTCTTGAAGCAAATGAGTACAATCTCTATACGATAGAACGGACATTGCGAAAAGCCTATCCGGATTTGGCACTTGTGCAGCTTGTCTGTGATGTCCGAGATGTTTTTCTTGTAAATAAAATTATGCAACGGGAAAGACCGGACGTGGTTTTTCATGCTGCCGCACTGAAGCATGTTCCAATTGCTGAGCAAAATCCGGTTGAAGCCATCAAGACGAACACGCTGGGAACGGCGACCATGGCGGATGCCGCATGCAGGGCGGAAGTGAGCCATTTCGTCCTGATTTCCACAGACAAGGCGGTTAAGCCCTCTTCAATGATGGGCGCTTCCAAGCGAGCTGCAGAACTTTATTGCCAGTCGCTGGATCTGGCCCAGTCGAAAACAATTTTTCGCGTTGTCCGATTTGGCAATGTACTTGGTTCGACCGGTTCAGTTGTTCCGTTATTTCAAGATCAGATCGCGTCCGGAGGACCCGTAACTGTAACCGATCCTGAAGTAACCCGCTTCTTCATGACAATCCAGGAAGCAGTCAATCTCATTCTCGAAGCTGTCTCGCATGGAGTTAGCAGCCGCAAAGACAATGGCGCGGTTCTAGTACTGGATATGGGTGATCCTGTCAGAATACTTGATCTCGCCCGACGCGTTATCCAATTGGGCGGGTTGGTTCCCGGTCGCGACATCAAAATAGTATGTACGGGACTGCGCCCAGGTGAAAAACTGGAGGAAGAACTATTCAATTCGGAAGAAGATGTCATCATTCGGCGGAGCAATGGGTATTTCGTTGTCCGCACACGAACCGTTGATACCAAGACGATCATGGGTTGGTTTGGCGAACTCAGGACTGCCTGTCAGGAAGACGACAGCAAGCTGACCGCTCAAGTGATGAAATCAATCGTTCCAAGTTTTACCGAACTGCAAAACGGCCGCATTCCAATCGTCGAGAACAGAGAGGATCCGACCAGCCGTTACGAATTGGACAAAACCAACGTGCGCCGCCTTCACTAAGGCTCCCATCACCTTAAGTTTCAGCCACATTCGCACGGAAAGAGACTGCTTTAAGGCACTCCAGGCGGTTCAGGTACTTGCGTGTTCTCCCCGCCCGACTCCGTGATAGGCAAATCCCTGCCGTCTAATATCTTCAGGCTCATAAATGTTGCGCAAATCCACGAGGTTTTTTTGCGCCATGGTTTCACCCAGCCGGGAGAAGTCGAGGGAACGAAATTCATTCCATTCGGTTACAATAACTGCGCAGTCTGCTCCGTTGGCAGCCTCATAGGCGCTCGCGGCAAACCGCACGTCCCCAACAAGCGGTCTGGCAGCCTCCATACCTTGAGGATCATAGGTCGTGATTTCCGCACCCGCTTCCTGAAGTGCCTGAATGATCGCAATGGATGGGGCTTCACGCATGTCATCAGTGTTGGGTTTGAAGGTCAGGCCAAGCACGGCGATCTTGCGACCTCGGACATCGCCACCGCAAGCTGCAACCACTTTGCCTGCCATCATGCGCTTTCGCTGGTCATTGATAGCAATTGTTGTCTCAACCAACCGCAGTGGACTGTCGAAATCTTGCCCTGATCGGGCAAAGGCCATTGCATCTTTGGGAAAACATGACCCGCCAAATCCCGGACCAGCATGAAGGAACTTGCTGCCAATTCGCTTGTCGAGCCCAATACCTCTGGCCACATCCTTGACATCACCGCCGGCGCGTTCGCAAAAATCAGCAACTTCATTCATGAAAGTGATCTTCATTGCCAGAAAGGAATTGGCCGCATATTTGATGATTTCGGCAGTTCTACGTGCAGTAAACTGGATGGGTGCCTGATTAAGATAAAGAGGACGGTAGACCTCAGCCATAACCGAGCGGGCGCGTTCATCTTCAATCCCGATGACTATGCGGTCCGGGCGCTTAAAGTCTTCGATGGCCGCTCCTTCACGGAGAAACTCAGGATTGGATACAACAGCGAAATCGGCCTTGGGGTTCTTCTCCCGAATGATGCGCTCGACTTCGTCCCCGGTTCCGACCGGAACTGTAGACTTGGTAACTATGATCGTGAAACCATTGATCAGTTCGGCAATTGAGGCGGCAGCGGAATGCACAAAGGAGAGGTCTGCGTGACCATCCCCGCGCCTTGACGGTGTGCCTACTGCGATGAAAACAACATTTGCGCCAACGACGGCTTCAGATAGCTCGGTCGAAAACGACAACCGGCCAGAGGCAACATTGTCTCGAACCAGTGCGTCCAGGCCGGGCTCAAAAATGGGGATTTCAGCGCGGCGCAAAGCCTCAATCTTGGAATGATCAAGATCCACGCAGGTAACTGTATGGCCGAAATCAGCAAAGCAGGCACCACTTACAAGGCCAACATAACCCGCGCCGATCATCGCAATTTTCATATTTTACCCTCAAAAATGCAGTGTTTGGCATTTTTCCTGCCGTGCACCATAAAACAACATTGCATTGGACTGGCTCGTTTGCATTTACCCGATGCCAGTTAGCGTTCATTTCTCAGGGGGTCAATGGAACTGACCGTGAAGGGCAGCGACGGTAAGCACCAAATCCAAGCAAGGGGATTGAACGGTTAGCCGGGATCATTACACTTGCGGAAAACATTTATGTCGATACATACTGATTGGGTGGATTAATTCAGGTCCGGTTTGGAGCTTTTTGCAACCGGACAAATTGCAATTTCGGTGAATCCGATGGGGATACCTGGTTCATGATCGGCCACCGCAACAAGTTCATTGGCATTGATAATGATTGGCCTATTTTCTGAACTCGCATTTCGTGCCGGGCAGATAATTCTTGACGCGCGCAAGTCGGGATTCGAGATCATGGAAAAATCCGACTGCTCGCCGGTTACCAAGGCGGACCGCGAAGCCGAAGCCTTGATACTCGATGGTCTGAAACAAGCCTCCATCAACTTGCCGATCGTTGCTGAGGAAGCCTGCTCCGAAGGCCAGTGCCCAACTATGCTGGCAGACAGATTTTTGCTGATTGATCCGCTCGACGGCACCAAGGAATTTGTCAAAGGATTGCCAGACTTTACAGTCAATATTGCGCTGATCGAAAATGGCATACCCATTGTGGGCGTGGTTTACGCCCCTCTAAGCGGACACTTGTATACCGGTGCTGACGGCAAGGCCAGCAAATCCATCCTGTCCAGTGAAGGTCAGCACAGCGATACAACGCAAATAGGCTGCCGACCGTGTGAAACACCGCCCTGCATTGTTGCCAGCAAATCCCATTGTAGTACCGAGACAAAGTCTTTTATCTCGGGTTTTGACAATGCATCCATCATTTCAGTCGGATCATCATTGAAATTCTGTATGGTCGCAGAAGGACTTGCCGATATTTACCCGCGTTTCAGCCGGACAATGGAATGGGATACTGCAGCGGGTGATGCGGTGTTGCGTGCGGCAGGCGGAAACACGATCACCACCAACGGTGCGTCGCTCACCTATGGCAAACGCAACCAATCACATGACTCCGATTTTGCGAATCCGAGTTTTCTGACGGCCAGCAATTCAGCTTTTGAGACAATCGCATCCGATAAGCTTGGTTTCTGATAAATTGGTCTATTGAAAAAACTTCCCTGCTGCCATCCATCGCTTGAAAGATCGGAGCCAACGGGAGTTTCCAGGTGATGGTTGATGCCGCACACTGGAGACGGTAAGCCGGTGCAAGCTTATTGTTTGAGCCAAAAGTATCGAGGTCCGGAATATGAAAATCCTGCTTACCGGTTCCGCCGGATTCATTGGCGCTGCTGTCACCGGAAAACTGCTTGAACGCGGCGACAGTGTTTTGGGCATCGACAACCTCAATGACTATTATGATGTCGCTTTGAAAGAGGCACGTCTATCCCGGCTCGAAAACACAACCGGTTTTACTTCCATCAGGGCAGATATTGCCGATCGGGAAGCCGTCGATAACGCTTTCGCGTCGTTCAAGCCACAAAGGGTCATCAATCTGGCCGCCCAACCCGGCGTTCGTTATGGGATGACCAATCCACATAGCTACTTGAATTCAAATCTTTCCGGCTTCCTCAATATCCTCGAAGGATGTCGCCATAACAATGTCGAACATCTGGTCTATGCTTCATCAAGTTCAGTTTATGGTGCCAACACTTCCATGCCGTTTGATGTCCATGATAATGTCGATCATCCATTGAGCCTGTACGCTGCGACCAAAAAATCAAACGAGTTGATGGCCCACAGCTATGCGCATCTATATGGCATTCCGGTCACTGGGTTGCGGTTCTTCACGGTTTATGGCCCCTGGGGGCGACCCGATATGGCGACATTCAATTTCACCCGTAAAATCATCGCCGGTGAACCCATCGACGTTTACAACAATGGCCATCATTCCCGTGATTTCACCTATATCGATGACATCGTGGAAGGCGTGGTGCGCACACTCGACAAAACTGCTGAACCCAACCCGAACTGGCTTGGCAACCAACCCGATCCGGGCACATCGCTGGCACCCTACCGACTTTACAATATTGGTAACAACCAACCCGTTGAACTGATGTATTTCATCGAGTGCCTCGAAAAAGCCGTTGGCAAACCAGCCATCAAAAACATGCTGCCCATGCAGCCCGGCGATGTACCGAGTACCTATGCCAATGTCGATGCGCTGGCAGAGGACGTGGGGTTTCGCCCAAACACCCCGATAGAGACCGGCATTGATCGTTTCGTCGAATGGTATCGCGGTTACAACCGGATCTAGGCGCGTGAATTTGCGGCGTCGCCGCGCCCTGCACTCGTTAACGTGCGCAATAAAAGGCGAAGATCCCCAGTCAATGACCGGGTTTCAATATAGGTCTGATCAACCTCGGCCAACCGGTCCGGCATCGACATATCGATCCCTTGAAGTTGCGCCAGTCCGGTAATTCCCGGCCGCACTGCAAATACACCTTTACGGCGGCGGGCGTTGATCACATCATCCTGAACCGGCAGACAGGGACGCGGGCCGACAAGGCTCATGTCACCGCGCAACACATTGATCAACTGGGGGATTTCGTCGAGTTTGAAACGCCGCAGCTTATGTCCAATTGGCGTAATCCAGCTTTCGCCAACCTGATGCGAACCGGCAATCGGCGCGTCAGTGGCCATGGTTCTGAATTTGTAACAGGCAAACGGTTTCTCGTTCTGACCAATACGATCCTGAACGAACAGTGCCGGTCCTGAAGATGTGACCCGGACAAGGAACGCGAGCAGCAGAATAAATGGTGATAATACCGCCAAACCGGACGCTGCCAGAACCACATCAAACACCCGTTTGCCGATCCCCTGTCCGCGACGGTTTTCGATGCCTTTGGCTCGCACTGAAGACGCAGAAATGGCCGCAACAGTGTCGATAACCGGATGCCAATCGAACACTCGCGAAAACCTGCTGCCATCGACTACCAGTGAGCCTAACAAGCTATCGGCCATGCCCGATTGCCCCAAGCTGCGTAGAAGTGTCCGCAATATTGCAACCGGTACCGGGATGAGAAGCGATGAACCGCCCCTGCCCTTGCGCAGCGTTGTGACGATCTCAGCCAAGCGCAGTTCCGCGCCTTCTGAAACAGCATAGGCTCCGGAATTTTCCGTCGTAGCGTTGACCTCCGCATGAAGGATGGCATCCACAGCATTCTCGACTGCCAGCATTGACCGGCGATTATGGGCCAGCGCCAAAGGCAGCGGTACCGGCAAGGCAGCGAGTTGCTTCAAGCGCGCCCAATTGCCTCCAGCCGCCTCGCCGTAGACCATTGGAAAGCGCAGAGAGATCGCTGACCGACCACTTGTCGCAAATTTGCTGAGACTTTTCTCTGCGGCCAGTTTGGATTGGCCATAGGCGGTTGCTGGTCGGGGTGAGTATTCATCGTCAATCACGTCTGCGTTGGTCGAAGGCGTGATTGCAAATATGCTTGAAGCAAAGACAATCCGCCTTACGCCAGATTCTCCCGCTTGGTGCACCAAACGGGCCGTACCTTGCGCGTTGACACTTTCATATACTGCATCATCAAGTCCGCGAACCGGAACTTGAGCGGCCAGATGAACCAGTGAAGAACAACCTTCAAGCGCTGGTCGCCAGTCGGTATTCGGTCCAATTGCGTCAATCGCGAAAAAACGAATCTTGCCAGATTCAACCAGTGCACTTTCAAAGGGATTTTGGCGGCCGACAATGTTCACCCGGCGACCTTCAGCCACCAGTCGTTTGACAAGATGGCGACCAATGAAGCCACTTGCACCGGTAATCAATATATTACTCATCACGCGGTCCCGCCCACTCATGCCAAGTCTATCATCGGATTGCATGAACCCGCAGCACTTACAACCGGCATGCGTGATTAAGCGAGGAGATTGCAAAACCGGAAAATAGGGTGCGCTGCAAAAATTCCATGCTGGTCATTGGCGGGTGAACCCTGTTAAACCGGTCCTGATCGATGGTCCACGCCCTTTCCCGCGTTTGTGATTTGCCGTTTTGATTTGAAGACCGGAGTATGACTTTGAGCGACCCAAAATTCGACCGCACTTTCGACGCCGCCCACGGGCAGGCAGTCGCAATCGAGAACGGTGTATTGCGGGTGACCGCACCCAATTCCGGTCCGCTGACATTTGCCGGGACCAACAGCTATATCCTCGGCACAGACACACTGGCAGTGATTGATCCTGGCCCCGAGGATGAAACCCATTGGCAAACACTGCTCGCTGCTATTGGTGGGCGACCGGTGAGCCATATTTTTGTCTCTCACACCCACAAGGACCATTCCCCGCTGACACAGAGGTTGAAACAGGAGACCGGTGCGGTGGTTGTCGCCGAAGGTCCTCACCGTGCTGCACGCCCTCTTCATTTCGGCGAAATCAATCCGCTGGCAGAAAGTTCTGACATGGATTTCGTACCCGATATTGCGGCAGCCCATGGCCAGCGCATTTCAGGCGATGGATGGGAAATCGAGGTGCTGCACACGCCGGGCCACACTGCCAATCATGCAGCTTTCGCTGAAAACAATCGTGGCATCGTTTTTTCGGCTGATCACGTCATGGCTTGGTCTACCACCATCATCGCGCCTCCAGACGGCTCCATGCGACAGTTCATGGAATCGCTTGAGATGATGTTGGCGCGTGAGGACCGAATATATTATCCTGGTCATGGTGGACCAGTTGATGCACCGAGCAAGTTTGTGCGCGCGCTCCGGTCGCACCGCAAGATGCGGGAAAGAGCCATATTGGAGCGTATTCGCAATGGTGACCGACTGATCGCCGACATGGTGGCCGCCATTTACCGTGAAACCGATCCCCGGCTGCATGGGGCGGCAGCTCTTTCAGTACTGGCTCATCTTGAGGACATGGTTGAACGCGACATTGTGCGCACTGATGGCCCGCCAGCACTTAAAGGCATATACGACGCGGTCTGATCGGTGCGAAATATTAGCCGCCAGCTATCCCGAGCAGGGCAACGTCGAGGTCGTGCAGAAAGTCCTGAATCAATTCGGCATTTGTTCCGAGATCGTGCTGGCCAACTCTCGTTGCAGCCCGCAAATCCACAAATGTCGTTTCTTCCTCCTCGACCAATCGCACCAAGATATCATGTGTCACGCCCAAAATTGGCGAGCGCCAGACAAACTGTAACAAGACCACAGGCTCCGAAGCAGTTGCCATATCATCAGCAATCACAGGTCTGGCCTGAGGGATGGGTATAATACCGGTTTCCGCATTCTCACCATTTTCTGCTTCCGCATCGGGTGGTGTGAAGCCGGGAGCGAGAAAATCGGTGCCCTGATTGGCAACAATGATCCATTTTCGGGAGGTCGCCAGATTCCCAAGTGCTTCAAGCACCCGATCGATGGCGCCGTCATAGCGGCGGCCAGTGAGTTTTGGGTAGGCGTCGGCCTGCATCGCCCTGAATTCTGGTCCGGTGAAATCCACCCGCTGAAGCCATGTTTTTTCGATTTGCGGCTTCTCCAACCAATCTGGCCAGGACATTACATCGGTAGAAATATCGTGGATTGGCGGCAATTGGAAATACCGACTGATGCTGTAAACAACAGGACCGAGCACACATGCGGCCATCAACAAGCCGACAAAAGCCGCCTTGCCGCCACGCGCGCCAACCAACCACAACATTGCAAAACCGATGACCGACAAACCGACGACAAAGGCTGCAAGCGCGCCAGAAAGCAGGACGACAGCAATTGCATCGGCCAGACTAAGTACCTGCAAACGGTGCAACAAGAAAGCAATGGTGCCGAGAGCAAGCGCGAAAACGCCAAGTCGGCGCGCCCAGATGGCGGCTATCGAAACGGGACGTTCTGGACGATAGGGCATGGGGATAAAAGCCGGAAAAGTTTAAATTGAACGGATGGGAGGCATATCGCGACCGACCGCAATCGGCAAGCGCCACAGTAAGGCCATGCTTTTTCCCGATGGTTTTAGGCAGGGAATTGCGGGCTTACGATGCCGGAGAGGGCTCCGGACCTAAAAGGAGACTGTCATGCAGGCCATTGCAACCGGAAAAGTTGATGCCACGGCGAGCGTAAAAAGCCAATCAGATGTAACGCCAGACAATCCGCAGTCGCTTGAAGCCTTTGGCTTGGAATTGGCCATCGACACCGCAATGTTGGACAGAGATGGCTTCGTGAGCGCTGTTCGACAAGCTGCTGAAAGTTCAGGAAACGAGTTTCTGTTTGACCTCCCGGCATCCGGTTTGACCAAAGACTGCTTGCAAATTGCTGTTTTGCGTCACATCAGAACAGGTGCAGACGACATGTTTCTGATCGTTAAACTGGATTGCGATGGCGAAACAATTACCGTAGCCGAGCCTGATGAGGCGATGGAAGGATTGGCGGAATTTGCCCACGCATTCGTGAACCTTCTCAGCAGACTTTAATTTCCCTGGCGCCTTCCGAAACCCCGGACCAACAGCTAACGTCTCTTTGAGGGAGACGATACGTGATGGTCGAACTGAGCGACACCGACGCAGTTGTCTTGAGTGGCGGCCAAAGTGCAGCGAGAGCCGAAGCACTCGATCTTGTTGTGTCCTTTGCCCATGCAGTTGGCGCTAAACGGCTGATTGACTGTGATCGAGCCCATATCGATGGCTGTCTCTACCATGGTCAGGCCAGTCTGGATTTTGTTGAACGGTTCGTCTCGCTGGGCGCACGCGTTGCAGTACCCACCAGTCTCAATGTCGGGTCAGTTGATTTGATCCATCCCGAACTGTTCAATGGAAAACCGGAACTTGGCGTAGCCGGCAAGCGCCTGATGGAAGCCCATGTTGAACTTGGCTGCACACCGAGCTTTACCTGCGCGCCTTACCAAACTCTGATGCGCCCGGGATTTGGCGAGCAATTGGCTTGGGCAGAATCCAATGCCATCGTCTTTGCCAATTCCGTTATTGGTGCGCGCACCAACCGGTACGGCGACTTTATTGATCTGGCAGCCGCCATCTGCGGCAGATTGCCTGACTATGGCCTTCACAGCCCTGAAAACCGATTGGCAAAGGTTCGCATCGAACTGGAAGGCGTGGAAAATGCTTCAATCGAAGAAGCAGGCCTGATTGCGGTAGCCACGGGACTTTTCATCGGTCGCGAATGTGGCGAGACCATTTGTGCCGTTTCCGGTCTGCCCCGCCAGACCAGCGAAGATGATCTCAAGGCTCTCGGCGCTGCAGCCGCATCATCAGGAGCTGTGGCAATGTTTCATGCTGTGGGCCTGACCCCCGAAGCGCCAAGCCTCGAGGCGGCTGTTGGCGGCTTGGAAGTTCCCCTTCTTGCCCGTCTGGACAGAGCCAGGCTCTGGGAGATTGCAGCAAGCCTGACTACTGTGCCTGATGGAACTGCACTGACGGCAGTGGCGCTGGGGACGCCACATTTCTCCATGGCCGAATTTGAACGGCTGCTGCCTTTTTGCAAGAACACGTTCGCAGTGGATGTTTACGTCAACACCGGACGCCATGAATGGAGACAACTCTGCGAACGCGGCCTCGACAAGAAGCTCTTCGACGCAGGTGTAACAGTCGTCGTTGACACGTGCACCTATGTCACGGCCATCATGCGTGATCTCGACGGCGCGATGATGACCAATTCCGGGAAGTGGGCCTACTACGCGCCGGGTAATTTGGGAGTGGATGTCGCTTTCGGGACGCTGGCCGATTGCATGGCTTCAGCCAGGGCAGGCCATGTGGTGCGGGCATGAGCGAGTTGTTTCCTGCCCAAACAGGTATCCGAACATTGGTGGCAGGCGCCGCTGCCGGTACGCCTTTGCAGATTGATCCGGTGAGTTTTTGGGGTGGATTTGACAGCAACAGTGGTAAAATAATCGACCGGTTCCATCCGCATTTTGGCGAAAGGCTCAGCGGACGGATTTTGTTTATGAAGCACGGGCGTGGATCATCTTCGGGCGCGTCTGTTTTAGCTGAGGCAGTGCGTCTGGGCACAGCTCCAGCGGCAATCTGTCTGACGACAAATGATGCCATCATAACCATCGGTGCATTGGTGGCAGACAGGCTCTACAAAATCCCCTGCCCGGTGATCGTAATTGACAATAAAGAAAAATGGTCCGCCTTGGCAAAGGCGAACCATCTTGAAATCGACGCCCGCGCGGCGGGTGTTCAGATTACTCGTCAGTAAGGCCTACTCACCGGGCGCCAGATGACCCGCGGTAACAGTTTCAGCTTGGCCCGCGCCATCAATCAATCGGTCAGCGACCGCGGCACCGACAACCATTGAGACCAGCCCCAGTACCGATGACAGTGCCAGAACCGAACCGCCCGTGAAGCCTGCGCCGATGGTGCAGCCGACGGCCGCAATGCCACCAAAGCCCATCAGAACTGAGCCTGTCAGATAGCGCCAGATTGAGGGCACTCCCGCTTCACCGAAGGATGCCAGTCGCAAATTGCGAAACAGGAGTGCGGCCAGAAATGCGCCGGCAAAAATACCCATCAGGATGCCTTGATCAAAACCGGCAACGGCTTCCGCATCGGTGGCAAAAACCACTGTCGTGGCCAAGGGACGAATAAATGACAAGCTTTCAGCTTGAACAGGTTCAAACACCTGCTGGGACATTTGGTAAGTGAAATACCATCCGCCGACGATAGTCGCGCCAACGAGTGCACCAGAGAGATATTTAAGCACCGGAAGCTTGCTTTTGATTGCAACAACGACTGAAAGCGCAAGCAATACGGCGCCCAACACGACGCCAGCAATCTGCTGCGTGCCGAGTTGAGCCAATATGTCATTGCCCCCGACTGACTGGGTGCTCAACAATCCACCCACTTGATCGCGAAGCGGAACCAGAACGCCGGCATAGGTCGCATAGCCAACGGCTCCAACGACGATCAACGAGATGATCGCGCGCAAATTGCCCGTCGCTCCAAGCACCATCAGCCGTGAGACACAGCCACGTGAGAGCACCATGCCAACACCGAAAGCCAGACCGCCAATTAAGGCGCCGGACAGGCTTTGCGCAGTGGCGAAGAAGCGGGTTTCCAACACTTCGACATTGCCATTCCAAATCAGGAACTGAACTCCGAAGACAGCGACAGCGAAACCAGCAAGCCAGATAGCCAGATTGGTAAAATTGCGGCCGCGGGTGAGATCAAGCACCGCAGAGCGGGTGCAGAAAGCCGAACGCTGGGCAAAAAAACCGAAAAAGACGCCAAGAAGCGCTCCACCCAGAACGGCGGTACCGGCCTCACCAAAACGGTCAAAAAACGGAACGAGATCCATGGTCCTGTCTCCAAAATATTCAAGGGACACAATACTTCATCCCGCCTCCGGGCTCACGGTCCAGCGTTGCAGGGAGTTACGGCAGAAGGAGAATTTATTTCTCTCAAATGCTACTTTGACGGAACAGGCGTATCTCAACAGGTAGCCAGAATGCCCAACAGGGTATTTTTTCGCAACGCGGCTTCTAACTTTCGGACGACCCCAAGATTGCGGCTTGCGCTGCTGCAAGGCGGGCAATTGGTACGCGGAACGGCGAACAGGAGACGTAGTCAAGACCGGTCTGTTCGCAGAAGTGAATCGAAGCCGGATCACCGCCATGTTCACCGCAGATACCGAGCTTCAGGCCCGGACGGGTGGCCCTGCCCTGCTCGGCTGCCATGCGGACCAATTCGCCCACACCTTTGACGTCGATGGTTACGAACGGATCGTTTTCGATGATGCCTTTTTCGCGATAGGTCTGCAGAAAGCTTGCTGCATCATCACGCGAAATTCCGAATGTCGTCTGGGTCAGGTCGTTGGTGCCGAAGGAAAAGAATTCGGCTGCTTCGGCGATACGACCGGCACATATGGCTGCGCGCGGCAGCTCGATCATCGTGCCAACCAGATACTTGATGTCATGGCCAGCCTCAATGATCACCTCTTTGGCCACCTTGTCTATGCGGGCCTTGACGTAATCCAGCTCTTCGCGAAGGCCGACCAGCGGCACCATGATCTCCGGCTCAACCGGAGCACCAGTGACCTTCGCAGCTTCAACTGCGGCTTCAAAGATGGCGCGGGTTTGCATCTCAGCGATCTCGGGATAGGACACCGCCAACCGGCAACCGCGATGGCCAAGCATTGGGTTGAACTCATGGAGTTCGTCGACACGGTCGGTCAGTTTGTCGATATCAATACCAAGCGAGCGGGCGACTTCGGTAATTTCTTCCGGCGTTTTGGGCAGAAACTCGTGGAGTGGCGGGTCAAGCAGCCGAATGGTGACAGGCAGACCGTTCATGATCTCGAAAAGCTCGGCAAAATCGGAGCGTTGCATAGGCAACAATTTGGCCAGTGCCCCGCGACGACCTTCTTCGGTTTCAGCCAAAATCATCTCGCGCATGGCGATGATCCGATCTTCTTCAAAGAACATGTGCTCGGTACGGCAAAGGCCAATACCTTCAGCGCCGAATGAACGCGCAGCACGGGCATCTGTTGGCGTGTCGGCATTTGTGCGTACTGTCATGCGGCGGGCAGCATCTGCCCACTCCATCAATTGGCCAAAATCACCTGAGAGTTCTGGTTGCAACATCGGCACTGTGCCTTTGAGCACCTGTCCGGTGGAGCCATCAAGGGTGATGACATCGCCAGCCTTGAGCTGTACGCCCATGGCCATCAGCGTGTTGTTGCGGCTATCAATCCGCAATGAACCAGCTCCCGAAACGCACGGCGTTCCCATGCCGCGCGCCACAACGGCGGCGTGGCTGGTCATGCCGCCGCGAATGGTCAAAATACCTTCGGCTGCATGCATGCCGTGAATATCTTCCGGGCTGGTTTCCACCCGCACCAGTATGACCTTACGCCCTGTTTTGGCGGCATCAACTGCCTCTTCAGAGGTAAATACGATCTGGCCGGTGGCTGCGCCCGGTGAAGCAGGCAGACCAGAACCTATAATGTTGCGCTCCGCATTTGGGTCAATCGTCGGGTGCAGCAGTTGATCAAGCGAAGCAGGGTCAATTCGCTTGACCGCTTCATGACGGGTGATCATCTTGGCTTCGGCCATGTCGACTGCAATCTTCAAGGCTGCGCGGGCCGTGCGCTTACCTGTCCGTGTTTGCAACATCCAGAGCTTGCCGCGCTCGATGGTGAACTCGACGTCCTGCATGTCGAGATAGTGATCTTCCAGCCGTTTGACTATCGCAATAAATTCATCAAAGGCTGCCGGCATGGATTTTTCCAGCGACGGCTTGTCGGAACCCGATTCAATGCGATCTGCTTCAGTGATTGATTGCGGTGTACGAATGCCTGCGACAACATCCTCGCCCTGGGCATTGATGAGGAACTCGCCATACAGACGGTTTTCACCGGTGGAAGGATTACGGGTGAACGCCACGCCGGTAGCCGATGTGTTGCCAAGATTACCGAAAACCATGGCCTGCACATTAACCGCTGTTCCCCAGGAAGCAGGGATATCATGGAGCAGGCGATAGGTGTTGGCGCGGGCATTCATCCAGCTTGAGAATACCGCACCAATAGCCCCCCACAGTTGCTCGAATGGGTCTTGTGGAAAAGGAACACCGAGCTCCTCATCAATTGCCTGTTTGTAGCGCGCTATGATTTCTTTCCATTCATCGGCGGATACATCAGTATCGAGCTCGTGGCCAAGGCGTGCCTTCTCATCTTCAAGGATCTCCTCAAAGACCTCATGATCGAGACCCATGACGACATCGGCATACATCTGAATGAAACGGCGATAGCTGTCATAGGCAAAACGCTCATCGCCTGAATCGCGTACCACCGCCAGCACTGTTTCATCATTGAGGCCGAGATTGAGGACTGTATCCATCATGCCGGGCATTGAAGCGCGCGCGCCCGAACGAACCGAAAGCAGAAGCGGGCGTTCTGCGTGGCCGAATTCACGCCCAGCCATGGCGCCAACTTTGACCAGGGCTTCGGAAACAGCGGCTTCCAAACCATCGGGCAATTTGCGATCCAGCTTATAATAAGTGTTGCAGGCCTCGGTGGTGATTGTCAGCCCTGGCGGCACCGGCAGGCCAAGCGAACACATTTCAGCCAGGTTGGCGCCCTTGCCACCCAGAAGGTTGCGGTCTTTCGCAGATCCTTCCGCCTGGCCGTCGCCAAATACATAGACCCATTTCGTCATGCCGGTATCTCCAGTCGTTCGCCGGAAAGATTTCCTCTCCGCGCTCTTTGCGTGAAGGCTTATGCGGCGTGTGGACCGAAGGTCAACCCCGCTGATGCACCCAATTGCCTATGATATCGATTGAAATGAAAAACAGTCTCAAAACGACGCTACCAACAACGCCGAAGTGGCTAAAGCCAATCGCCGGGGTTGTTCGACAAACTCACGTGGCGGACGTGCCTGAAACCAGTTTGATCCCGCAACATTCTCCATACAGTCAATAGGACCGACACCCGGTTGTGACACACGGAATTCGTCCAAAACCGCTTTGACATCGGCACAAAGGTTGAAAAACACTGCTGCTTTCTCAACGAGGGCCGCGCTATCTCAGTTGCTTGACTCAGAGATACACGGAAATTCGTCTTCCCCATGACTGCCACTTGATTTTCAACGCACCGTACCATAGAACATTTCGAGAACGTTGGAGAGTGTGATGGGCGAGAACGGAAAACTTGATTATCTGGAAATGCCTGCGAAAAGCGGTTCGCTGGACAGCGTTAAAGCGTTTTACGCGCGCGCTTTTGGTTGGTCGTTCACCGATTATGGTCCGACCTATTCTGCTTTTGAGGAAGGTCTGGATGGCGGATTTGATGCCTCGCCGGATGCCAATGCGCAGCCGCTTCCGGTCCTCTATGCCGATGATCTGGAAGCGATGGCCGAAACTGTTGAATCCTCAGGCGGCAAAATCGTCAAACCGATATTTTCGTTTCCCGGTGGGAGACGGTTTCATTTCACTGACCCGGCTGGAAACGAGTTGGCCATGTGGAGTGAGAAATAGGTTCGCCGAGCACCAGTTGAATACTGATTGGTATTATTTAGCTGGCTTCGCGCAATTGTTCGGCGGTTTGCAGATCAACCGAGACCAGTTGGCTGACACCCTGTTCGGCCATGGTGACACCGAAAAGGCGGTTCATGCGTGCCATGGTGATGGGGTTGTGTGTGATAATGACGAACCGGGTTTCCGTCGAGCGCGCCATCTCGTCCATCAAGTTGCAGAACCGCTCGACATTGTGATCGTCCAGGGGGGCATCCACCTCATCAAGCACGCAAATTGGCGCGGGATTGGTCAGGAAAACAGCGAAAATCAGTGCCATGGCAGTGAGTGCCTGCTCGCCACCCGATAGCAGGGTCATGGTCTGCGGCTTCTTGCCCGGTGGACGGGCGAGAATTTCGAGGCCTGCTTCCAGAGGATCATCGCTTTCAATCAACTGCAGTTCTGCTGTACCGCCGCCGAAAAGGTGCGTGAACAACCTCCGGAATTGATCGTTGACCACATCGAAGGCCACCAGCAGGCGCTCGCGGCCTTCCTTGTTAAGGCTTTGAATGCCGCCGCGCAGCTTGCGGATCGCCTCGATGATATCCTCCCGATCGGAGATAATCGTCTCCAAACGGTCAGACAGTTCTTTTTGTTCTTCTTCTGCGCGCAGATTGACCGCACCCAACCGTTCGCGCTCGACCTTGAGGCGATCAAGATTGCGCTCAAGGACAGATGTTTCAGGCATCGGACCATCAGCTCTGAGGCCGGTATGGCGAAATGCTTCATGTGGGGCGCAATTCAGTGCTTCGCGAATCCGAGCTTCGCCTTCTTCCCGGCGTTCCCGGGTTGCCAGCAAACGCTCTTCACAACGACCGCGGTTCTCGCGTGATTGGGAGAGCGAGGAAATTGCCTCGGTTGCGGCTTTATCAGCAGCGCGCGACACAGTTTCGGCTTCAGCCAGACGATCAGCGGCAGCTTTCCGCGATTCTTCTGCCTTGTTGAGCTCATTGATCAGGGCGCGACGTCGCTGGTCGATTTCATCGGGCGTGTCTTCCAGCTTGTCGGTCTCGGTGCGGGCCTCTTCCAGTCGGCCAGCCAATGCCTCGAGATGGTTTTGGGCATTGGCCGCGCGGTCGATCCAGGATTTGCGTTCTTCCGCGATTGCTGCCAGACGCCGTTGGCGCGCCGCATTTTCACGCTCCAGCCCCTCATGGGCCGCACGCGCTTCAGCCAGCGCGCCGCGATCATCGCCAACATCAGCGCGAATGGCATTAAGTGCGCGCTCCAATTCGGAGATATCAGCCGCTCCGGCCAGTGCGATTGTCGCTGTTTCCAAGGCTTCGCGGGCCTCATTGAGCTGAATGCCAAGTTGGGCACGAGACTCAGTGAGAACGTCGCGGCGACGGGTCAACTCGCCAGCTGCTTTTTCAGCTGCTGCCAGTTCATCTCTGGAACGGGAAAGATCGGTGGAAGCCTGACGGATGTTTTCGCGCGCCTGACGCTGTTCATCAGTACGAGCTGCAAGCACTTGACTGGCCGAAGTCAAACCTTCTTCAGCAGAACGCACTTTTTGCGTTGCCGCGACCACCTCTGCATCAAGTTCTGCAAGGCGGTTTTTTTGCTCGAGACGGAGGGCTGCGGCGGTCGGCGCATCAGCGGAAGCGACATAGCCGTCCCAGCGAACCATGGCGCCATCGCGAGTGACAAGCCGCTGGCCGGGCCTGAGCAATGAATGTGCTGCCTTGGCTGCCTCAAAACTTTCTGCAAGGCCCGTTTGCGCCAGACGACGGTTCAACTCTGCTGGTGCGCGCACATGCTCAGACAGCGGCTTCATACCGGAAGGAAGTGCCGGGTCCTCGTCGCTGCCAATCAGCGACCAGTGGGCAGGTGCAGCCGCATCAAGAGGTAAATCGAGATCGTCGCCAAGCGCTGCGCCGAGCGCGGTTTCAAAACCGCGATCAACCTTGATTTTCTCCAGCACCGGAGGAAACAGATCTGAACCCGTGCCCGCATTGAGCATGCGGGAAATTGTTCGGGCTTCTGTTTCTGCTTCATTGAGTCTGGATTTAGCTTCGGAAACAGGACCGCGGGCCGCATTTTCGGTAGCGCGGGCCACATCAACAGCCGCCTCGATTGCGGCCAGCGCTGTTTCGGCGGCAACCAAACGTTGTTCGGCTTCCTCAGCTGCCATGCGTTTTGCCGCCGGGTCGGGAAGGCCTGCAACGCGGGCTGCCAGTTCAGCAATGTCTGCGTCCTGGCGCGACGTATGGCCTTCCAACCGAGTGGTGCGTTCGCTCAGTTCCCGGATGGTTTTCTCAAGTTGCGTGCGTTCGGCGGCAGCTTCGGCGCGGGCGGCTGTAAACTTGCCGAGTTCTGTCTCGCTCTCGGCCAATTTTGCGCTGGCTGTTTCAAACGCTGTCTTAAGCTCCTCTCTGCGGGTAGCAGCAGAATTCAGACCCTGTTTGAGCTCAGCTTCCTCAGCAGACAGACGCTCCAGAACACCGGTATTTTCGGTGATAAGCTGGTTTTCGCGGGCAATATCGCTCTCAAGTTGCTGGATGCGACTGGTCAATTCGCTCTTGCGGCGGGCAATGCGTTCGGCTTCTTCCTCAAGTTGCGAGCGGGCGATCTGCAAACGCTGCAACGCGGCAGCGGCAGCGGCATCAGCTTCCCGCAGTTCTGGCAATTTGTGAGCCGCAATGGCCTGTGCCTTGGCGGCTTCCATCTGCGCTTGCGCTTGGGCGGCAACCCCGGAGGTGGCTTGTGCCAAAGCCGATTCAGCTTCACCTTCCTGATCCTTGGCTGATTTCCAGCGCAAATGGAGCAAAGTGGCCTCGGCCTGTCGCACTTCTGCTGAAAGAGCCTTGAAACGATTGGCCTGCCGGGCCTGACGTTTCAAGCTCTCAATCTGGCTCTCCAGTTCAGATGTCACATCATCCAGACGCTCGAGATTGGTTTCAGCAGCACGCAGACGCAATTCAGCTTCATGGCGGCGTGAATGCAGCCCGGAAATTCCTGCGGCTTCTTCCAACAATTGCCGACGCGCCTGTGGCTTGGCCTGAATCAGTTCGCCAATCCGCCCCTGCCCGACCATCGAAGGTGAGCGCGCACCGGTGGAGGCATCGGCAAACAACAATTGCACATCCTTGGCGCGCGCTTCCTTACCATTGATGCGGTAAACCGAACCCTGTTCGCGCTCAATGCGGCGAGTGACCTGAATTTCATCCTGATCGTTGAAGGCGGCCGGTGCGGTGCGGTCCGAATTATCGAGATAGAGACCAACTTCGGCAGTGTTGCGTGCTGGCCGATTGCCCGAACCAGAGAAGATGACATCGTCCATACCCGAGGCGCGCATGTTCTTGTAGGAATTCTCGCCCATGACCCAGCGCATGGCTTCGACAAGGTTGGATTTGCCGCAGCCATTGGGACCGACTACGCCGGTCAAACCGCGTTCAATGAAGAATTCGGTCGGTTCAACGAAGGATTTGAATCCCAAGAGACGAAGACGGTTGAACTTCATTGTCGGCAAGCTCCCGGCATCAACTTGCTTCCAGGAGCTTTGTTGCCTGTCAAATAGACAGCAAATCGCAATCGGGCCGGGCGTAGATCCACCCGTACCAGCCCAATGGCCCTGTCATCAGAGCAGCGGATCAATGATCGCCGACATCTGTTCAATCGACATGCCCCCCGAATACCGCTTTCCGTCAATCAGGAAAGTTGGTGTGGCATCAACCCCGAATACTTCGGTAGCCTTCTTTCGCACGTTATTCACATCATCGAGAAGTTGCTGGTTCGTCAAGCAAGCCTCGAAGGCTTCCTGTGTAAAACCGGCCAAACGGGCGATATCCAGCAATGCTGCACGGCCATCTTCAGCAGTTGCCCAGATGGTCTGTTGCTTGAAGAGAACATCAACCATTGGGAAAAACTGATTTTCCGGCGCACAACGGGCCAGCATAATCGCAGCGGCTGCGCGCGGATCGAACGGGAATTCGCGCATCACGAAACGCACCTTGCCGGTGTCGACATACTTCTCTTTCAGTGCGGGAAATGTATTTTCATGAAATTCGCGACAATGGGGGCAGGTCATCGACATGTATTCGACGATCGTAACCGGGGCATCAGTCTCGCCCAAAGCGCGGTCTTCCAATGTGCCCGCTTCCAAAACCTTGGCCATGTCGACAGTGCCACTTGGCTCTGGTGCATCGACTGCAGCGGTCACCGGTGCGGCGGTTGAAGAGGCTTCGGTCGCAGGGGCATCCGCGGCAGCAGTTTCTTTGGTAGCTTCAGCGGCGGCATCGGTTTTTTCCGAACTGTCTGAACAAGCAACCAGCCCGGAAGTTAACATTAGGGCGGCAGATACGGAGAATGTGCGGCGCGACAGTTGGATCATGATATTTTCCCTGGTTTTTTCTCGTGCCGAACATGCTGTTCCGGCGGCAATCAATTGCGTATTTCCTATAGCCACAAATGTGGCCAAACAAGAGCCAAGCTCTCACAGAGAGGTGATTGACCGCACTTCACAGTTCAGGCTTTTGTTTTTTCCGGGTCATCACTCCGGTTCCGAGCCGTTCGAGCGCTTTGCGCAAAGTATCATCCTCAACCTCTGCCAGCATGGCGCCCAATCGTTTTTGCTCCAACCGATCCAAAGGACGGGACGCGGGGCGAACTGGTTCGAGACGGACAGCTTTCTGGTTGAAGCGAATTTTGTTGATCGCCGGATAACCGAAAAAGGCATTGATCCGCGAAATCAGCTCGCGCTCTTCATGCATCATGAAAACCGCCACAGCGCTTTCACAGGCCACCGTCAATTGTCCGGGGCTGAAACCGCTGCCGGTTTCAGACTCTCCACCATCCCGCGGCCATCGTATTTTTTCCGGACGGGAGGTCTCGGCATAACGCTCGCCGGCAATCTGACCCCAACTGCCAAGCAACATGGTGTTGATGCCCGCGCGCTTTGCCAGCAGCGGGTCAATCAGTCTGTTGGCTATCTCGGCAAGCGGTGCGGCTTGTCGTTTCGACTTGGCCATCCGGAAATTCCGTTTCGCTGTCGCAGTGGTGTATCAAGCGTGCCGCGACAAATCCTGTATCGACTGTATAGTCTGCCGCGCCATCCGATTCCACCCTCACGCCAGAACCGCAGACAATTAGCCCCATGAACTTCAATTTCGCTGAACCATTGCTTGAGTGGTACGACCGCCACCACCGGGATTTGCCGTGGCGAATAAGCCCGGCTGACGCTGAGAATGGCGTGGTGGCTGATCCCTATTCTGTCTGGCTGTCGGAAATCATGCTGCAACAAACCACGGTGAAAGTGGTCGGGCCCTATTTCAAGCGGTTTATTGCCCGCTGGCCAGATGTGAAAAGCCTGGCTGATGCCGAGACTGAAGCGGTGATGCAGCAATGGGCCGGGCTTGGCTATTATTCGCGTGCTCGCAACCTGATTGCCTGCGCCAGGCAAGTTGCATCTGAGCATGACGGAAAATTTCCGCGCAAGGCAGCAGAACTCGCAAAGTTGCCGGGCATTGGCCCTTACACTTCAGCGGCGATTGCGGCGATCGCATTCGATGAGCCTATCGCCGTCGTTGATGGCAATATCGAACGGGTATTTTCACGCCTGTTTGCAATTTCCACCCCCCTACCCGCTGCCAAGAGCGAAATTCGAATGCATGTCGATACTGCTATTCCTCCAGAAAGGCCTGGTGATTTTGCCCAAGCTTTGATGGATCTGGGGGCTATCATTTGCACGCCGCGCCGCCCGGCGTGTGCGCTGTGTCCATTCACCGGTCACTGTGCTGCCCAAAAGGCTGGGACTGCAGAGATGTATCCGGTCAAACCTCCCAAAAAGAAGAAACCGGTACGGCGCGGTGCCGCCTTTGTCGCCTCACGGCCGGATGGAGCAGTGTTTCTGGTTCGTCGTCCCAACAAGGGATTGCTGGGTGGCATGAGCGGGGTGCCAACCACCAATTGGACGGTGCGTGAGGATGGCGCGACTGGTAAAGAAGCAGCTCCGTTTGAGGCTGACTGGCAGGAAATGGGCACTATCACCCATGTATTTACCCATTTCGAACTGCGGCTCGACATTTTTCACGCGGTTGTCACATTGCCGGTGGAGATTGACGGTCGATGGAGCACAGCACGTGATTTGCCGGGCCAAGCACTGCCGAGCGTGATGAAAAAGGCAATTACTGCTGCTTTGCCGGACGCCTTCAAGTAGAGGATCGATTATCGCTGCCGAGCAAGTCCACCCCGATTTTGAACGCCAGAGGACCGAATATGCTTGTTGAAGCCAACTCTCCTGTTCGCCATATCGTATTCGACATTGGCAACGTGCTGTTGCACTACGATCCGGAAATTCCTTTCCTGCACCTGATACCCAATGAAGCCGAACGGTCTCACTTCTTAAGCACTGTTTGCACCAGCGACTGGAACCTGGAGCAAGATAAAGGACGCCGTTGGGAAGATGCGGAGGAAATGTTGATTGCCGACTTTCCCGACCAGGCGGACCTGATTCGAGCCTTTCGCCAACATTGGCCTGAAATGGTTTCCCATGCCTATGACGACAGCGTTTCAATCATGCTCGACTTCATCGAAGAAGGCCAAGATGTGACTCTGTTGACCAACTTTGCTGCGGACACTTTCAAGGAAGCGCGCAAAATGTATCCGTTTCTCAATTTGCCACGCGGAGTGACAGTTTCCGGCGAGATCGGAATTTTGAAACCCGAACGCGGGATTTACGATCGCCACGTTGAGGTTTTTGATCTCGATCCGGAAGCCTGCTTGTTCATCGACGACAGCGAGAAAAACGTTGAAGGGGCGATTCATGCCGGGTGGCAAGCCGTGCATTTCACAGGTGCAGAAAAACTACGCGATGATTTGGGGCGATTGGGATTGCTGGTTGCTGCCTGATTGGGCTGCATATTCCTAAAATCTACTGTTTTTTGCGACGGTTTTTTGAGGTCTGTAGTTTCAGTGGGTTAAGTGTCAGAAAAAGATGGGCGAAATCTGCGCTGAGTCCTCTTAGACCTTCGGTCTTTACGACTGTCCGTCACTCACGGCCCTTTGCGGTCATTCAGCACCTCGGGAATCAATGGCAGCTTTGCGCCCTCAATTTGGACGTTCGAGAAGCCGCGATCTTTGCCCGAAAGCGGCCGTCCGCCTCTGACCCGTCGATCAGCAGGCCCAATGTTCGACGCCTAGTGCGACCACTCTTCCTGACGCAATTTGGTCGTTTAGTGGCAACAGCGGATCGTCGTGTCGGTGTTGTAAGTTCTTCGTTATTGCAAAGTGCTGCTGGACAAGAGATAAGGCCAAGTGACTGAAAGCTGCGGAGTATTGAAACACAATGGCGGTCGAATCTCTTTAAGAGTCCGGATATAAATATACTGATCTAAATAACTATTCGACATTGAGGATACACATGCCGATAGACGCTACTGTTTCCGTCGCCACGCCAAGTGGTTCGCTCGCCGTTTCTATAAAGAGTGGTTCAAGCATAGTCTTCATTGGAGCGAATGGAGCAGGAAAGACGCGTCTAGGCGTTCACCTTGAACGACACTTCGCTAACGAAACCGTGGAGACGCACAGGATAGCGGCCCACAGATCCTTAGTGCTCAACCCAAACGTAGTGCCTCCTAACCTTGAGATTGCCGTGAATCGTCTTTTGTTTGGTCGGGACGATGGTCGGCACACTAAGGAGATCGGCCGATGGGGCCAGAAGCCCGCGACCATTCTGCTGAATGATTTCGACCATGTACTATCGGCGTTGTACGCTGAGAACAACGACGTCTCAGTCGCGTACCGTACGCAGGCCGTGGCAAATCCGGGCAGCGCGCCTACCCCCCCAGCAGCGAAGATCGATAAACTTAAGGTGATTTGGGAAAGGGTACTGCCTCACCGTGAACTCGTTGTCCTTGGCGGCAACATCAAGACGAAAACTGCCGACGGTACTGAATACTCTGCCTCAGACATGAGCGACGGCGAACGCGTTATCTTCTATCTGATCGCCCAAGCCCTGCTGGCTAAGCCCGACACACTCCTGATCTTCGATGAGCCCGAGTTGCACGTCAATAAGTCCATCCTCGCGAAACTGTGGGACGAGCTCGAGTCCGCGCGCGCCGATTGTGCATTCCTCTACATCACTCACGATATTGAGTTTGCCGGCTCCAGACACGCCGCTACAAAGTATGCCCTTCGAAGCTATCGGAAGGAACCCAATGAGGCGTGGGACATTGAGCTCGTCCCAGAAAACGCAGAGATACCTGACGATGTGGTCGCCACTATCATCGGCAGCCGTCGCCCCGTGCTTTTCGTCGAGGGAGATGGAGGAAGTCTCGACTCCTCTTTGTACCGGCGGGTGTACAATGACTTTACGGTTATGCCTGTTGGTTCATGTGACCAGGTGATTCACACCGTCAGTAGCTTTGCTGCTCGTCCGGAGCTACACAGTGTCGGTTGCGCGGGTCTGGTCGATAGGGATGGACGTTCAGATATTGAAGCAGCCCATCTTGAGACGATGGGGGTGTACTGTCTTCCGGTTTCGGAGGTGGAGAATCTCCTGCTTTTGCCAAATGTATTTTTGGCGCTAGCGAAAGCACTGCAGTTTTCAGACGAAGACGCCCAATCGCGGCTGAATGCACTGCGCGGCTTCGTACTCACGCAGTCCAATCTGCAGATCGATGCAATTTGTATCCGCTACACAAAGCGGCGGATCGACGCGGCGATGAAACGAATCGGCCTTACAGGCACAGATCCGGCCGCTCTGGATGCTGAGTTCAAAGCCGCTGTGTCAGAAATAGATGCGCCGACGGTCTTCGGAGAAGTGAAGTCCGCACTCAGTGCTGCGATCGCCGCGCAGGAATACGAAAGAGTCCTCTACTATTTCGATAACAAAGGGCTGTTAGCTGAATCAGCCAGGCAGCTCGGCTACCAGCAAAGGGCGCTTGAGGAATTCATCGGCAGGGCGCTGCGATCGGATGAGAACACCGAGCTTCACGTGGCACTCACCGCCGAGTTGCCGGCGGTGACGCCTCGTCCTTGAGACAAGTGGGGATCACGTTGGACACACGGGGCGAAGGGCTTGGGCATCGGTGCGCCGCCTATAACCTTCTCGCCGCGACATCCGTTTGCAGAAGGTCGGCTGTGGCGGCCGTCCACGTCGTGAGCAGACTGTCCCCTCACGGCCCCATTTCAGTCATTTGTTCCGACCGCAGCGAATTCACGCTCCCCGCCATTTTTGCCATCGACCAAGACCGATGTTTTGGTCACTTTGGCAGCATAGTTGCCGTTAACACTACCATCGCATAAACCATCATTCTTGCAGCAAACCATGAATGAAAAAACGCCCGGCTGGAGGCCGGGCGTTTTCATGTCCACTGGTGACTGGAGGGTCAATGAACCAGTGGTGTTTGGTCCGTAAATGTCTTCAGCATCTCCTCAGCCTTCAAGACGAAGATCAGCCGACGTTCGCCATTTCAGCACGGACGATAGAACGTAAATCATCAATCGGTTTATGGGCTTTGCCATCTTTGTAATGCCAGAAGGTCCAGCCATTGCAGGCATCAAGGCCTTGGACAGTGGCGCCGACCTTGTGGATCGAACCGGCCTTGCCGTCAGCGACAATCGTGCCATCAGCGCGCACAATGGCCGAATGGCGTTTCTTGGCATCTGTCAGCACATCGCCGGGACGGATCATTCCGGCTTCTATCAAAACGTTGAAAGCCACGCGCGGTTCGGCACGTTTGCCGGTCATAACAGTCAGTTCCACCTTGCCGAGCGGCTCAACAGCTTCAATTCGAGCGCGGGCGGCATCGATGTAATCCTGCTCGCGCTCGATACCCACGAAATGGCGGCCAAGACGTCGTGCCA
>Ga0209344_10001385_pt1 | contig 31892 bp, 30 predicted proteins | sample Cruoilmetagenom6_FD_187293 | JGI IMG/M metagenome (GOLD analysis project Ga0209344, IMG submission 187293) | Oil polluted marine microbial communities from Coal Oil Point, Santa Barbara, California, USA - Santa Barbara Oil Seep Sample 6 (SPAdes)... | ecosystem: Environmental > Aquatic > Marine...
AGCGCGGGCGACCGAGCTCAGGCTCTTCCATTGACGATCATTCCATACAATCGCGCCGGTCTCATCAACTGTGACCACATGCATGCGTCCACCATACTCGCGCGCTAAGCGCATGCCGGGCTGGAGGCGCTGCGTTTGTGAGTGTCCTGATACCAGTTGATCAAGCGTCTGCGATGATCTGCGCGATAACCCGCCATAGCGAGCTGCCTGCATCTCCCAAGCGACCGCCATTCTTAGGACAGCCAGACTGACACGCGGGACTGGCCGAGCGGTGAGTGTTCCCCACCGCTCGGCAAGCTCGCGCCTTTCCATGTCTTCAAGCGCAAGGATCTGTTGCTCAAGGTTATCGGCCATCTCAAGCCTCCTCGATGATGCGATAGAAGCTGGTGCCATCTTTGCTTAAGCGCTCGACTTGGTAACCGCGCTTCTTAAGGCCAGTAAGAGCAGCGCGCGTTGTATGCGGCAGCCAACCTGTAGCTTTGGTTAGCTCCTCGAGAGTTGCACCCTTGGCGCTCTGTAAGAGCGCTACGACATTACCGATCTTGCTGTCTGGGCGCGGGGATGTGGGCTTGGTGCTAGCCTTGCTGGGTTGTTGCGCATTGCCTTGCGCAGGGCTTTTGGTCTTCACTGTCATGGGTGCTCTCCTGATGCGGAGCAGCCTGATTGCTGCTCCCACCACCCACAGCCCCGATGATCGCCAAATTAGCGGTCGGGGCAGCTGCGTTTGATCACCTCATGACCGCCAGCCAGTATCAACACCAATGCTTGTAATGGGGCAGTAGTCGAGTGGAAAGTGCTGAAAAATCTTGAGAAACTTGGTTGTAATTCAAGCCGATGCGTTTGCCATTGATTTACACTCATTGCTTCGCATCACGGGTAGCAATGTCAAGCATGGCTTGACTAACATGTATAGCTACACTATACACATCCTATGGAAATCGAAAGCGTCCGGCACAAGAACCTGCGTAGGTTTCTGGAAACCGGTAGGTCAAAGGGCATTATGGAGCCTGCACGTATGATCGATATGATTGCCTACATCGATGCTGCGGAAAGCTTTGAGGAATTGGCTGTTCCGCCGAACTTCGGTTCTCATGCCCTAACCGGTGACCGCAGAGGCGACTTTGCCATGACCCTCACCAACAATTGGCGGCTGACATTTACCAAGGTCGATGATCAGACAATCGGCGATCTCAATCTGGAGGACTACCACTAATGGCTATCAAGCTTCATGAGCGTTTCGCGATCCACCCTGGGCCATGGCTTCGCCGTAACTTTGTTGAGTCTTATGGACTGACGCAAGCTGACTGTGCCCAGCGCCTTGGAGTAACGCGTGTCGCGCTGAGCAATTTGTTGAATGCCAAAGCGGCCTTGTCGCCGGAGATGGCAATCCGCTTCGAGAAGGCGTTTTCGGTATCTGCCAAAACGCTATTGCGCATGCAGTCAGCTCATGACCTTGCGCAAGTGGCAACCAAAAGAATCAAGGTGAAGAAGATTGCCAAGCCCAACGACGAGCGATTTGCAGCATACGCCTGAGCACAGGCGCCATTTTACATAATGGCAGGTATTGGATTGTCCGGATTATCATTTCGATGACTGTCCGCCCCGTCCTATCGCGTCACGAAAGAGCTCACCATGCGCGCTATTGAACTTCCCGCCTTTCGTAGCTCATGCAAATCTTTGTTGACGTTGGGGAAGTATCTGCCGGGCAGCCCGTCACGGGAGAGCGATATTGCGAGCGGAAATTCTAACGCATCTGAATCTATCGGAATGGCTATGCAAAACAGGTCCTCCTGAATTTCTCGGTTGTCGAGGGCATATTGGTTCTTCTTAACTTCGAATATTTCTTCCCTGATTTTATCAGGGTCCGTGATGGTATTTTTAGTCAATGAATGAAACATTCCCGTGTTCAAGTAAATTTCAAACGAAATACTGTCCAATCTTGAAAGTAATACTTTCCCCAATCCGCTGCAATATCCTTCCATCTGCATCGTTTCTTGAGTGAAGAGGGATGTTTTTTCTTGTGCTGATTTAATGATGTAGGTCACCATATCGTCGTCCCAGGTTCCCATATGGCATACGCCACCAAGTTTTCTGGAAAGTCTGACCAAGGTAGGCCGGGCAATCTTGCGTATCATTTCGCGTTTCGAGCAGTGACCGGCGATGGCCTGTAATGTTGGGCCCGGAATATAGCTCCCCCGGCGAAGGCGCGTCAAAAAGCCTCGATCTGTAAGTGCTGCGACATGCCGATAAATGGTCGGGACAGTCATATTAAGATCATCCGCGACTTCACGGAGCGTGCGATTGCCATCGCTCAACACGATTTCGGTCGCAACGCTCAGTGCTTTTTCGGCGCTGTTCCAAGCGCTGCTATCCTCCATAGCTAACCCCCAATTATCACATGTTGATAATTGGTAGTATCGTCACACTTGTGTTGGAGTGTCAACTAGATTGATATTCTGAGGCTTAGGACATGTGGTGGTTTGAATGAAAATGGCGGGTGCAAGATTTCCCTGAATTCGCAGATGTTGATTTGGCTCGGAGGGTGCTTTGGTTAATAGTGATATCCAGAACATTGCCATCATCGGCGGCGGAATAGCAGCCGATGCTTGCGCAGGAGAATTGCGCCAACTCGATTACTCAGGCAACATAACGATCATTGGTGACGAGCCTTGGCGGCCCTATGAGCGGCCGCCGCTCTCGAAGGAGGCTTTGCGGGAACCGGCGGCGATCCAAGACGGATTCTTCCTCAAATCTGCCGAATGGTATGACGAGGCGGGAGTTGAGCTCAAGCTGGGCAGCCGTGCGGATGAAATAGATACGAGCGCACGGGCTGTGCATTTGCAATCGGGCGAAAGCGTCAAATACGATAGGTTGCTTCTGGCCACGGGTGGGCGTGTTCGTAAGCTTTCCTTGGCTGGTGCGGATGCACCCAATATTCATTATTTGCGCGACAAGGACGATGCTGTTTCCCTGGCAGGTGCACTTGTGCCGGATGCTCGTGTGGTCGTTATCGGCATGGGTGTCATAGGGGCCGAAGTGGCCGCCAGCGCGCGAGGGCTGGGTTGCGACGTTGTGGCGATCGAACCTGCGTCCGGTCCGATGATGCGGGCGCTGGGTACGCGGATGAGCGATTGGCTTGCTGCTCTGCACCGTGCCAACGCAGTGCGCACACTTTATAATACCCAGGTCGATAGCTTGGTGCTGTCCGAAGGGAAGGTCAGCGAAGTGGTATGCGGCGATGGTAGGCGGGTGCCCTGCGATGTGGTATGCGTGGGCATCGGCATTGAGCCTTCAGTCGAGCTTGCACAAGATGCCGGGCTGGCGGTGGCCAACGGCATAGTCGTTGATCATCAAAACCGTACCAGTATGCCCGAAATTTTCGCAGCTGGTGATGTGGCAGAAGTTCCGGGCTATTTCGGCGGAAGAGTTCGCTACGAAACCTACCAGAATTCTGCCGATCAAGGGCTCGTGGCTGCACGCGCGATGCTCGGTATGGGCGGCGATAACCATGTGCCCTGCTCGTTTTGGACGGACCAGTATGATAGCCATATACAGGTTGTTGGCAGGGTTTCCGATGATCTGAACGTAATTTGTCGTGGATCAATGCAGGATCAGGACTTCATGCTATTCTACCTTGATGGTGCGAGAATCGTAGGCGCATTGGGGGTGAACCGGCCGAAGGAAATCGGAATTGCCCGGCGGATCATCATGGCGGACCTGAAGATCGATCCGAAGGAACTTGGTTGCGAGGATAATTCCTTGCGAGGCTTACTGAAGGCACGAACGTAGAAATTTAAGTGAATGTCGCGAGATTAGTTGGTTAGGATTAGAGGAGAAGATGATGAGTGAGCAGCCTGAAACCGCTGAAAAGCTATGGACTGAACAATACCCGGAATTGGGCAAGGGGCCGGTTTCCACCAAATCGTGTATTGACCCTGCATTCTTCGATCTGGAACGGGACAAGGTTTTTCGTAAGACTTGGCTTTGCGTGGGCCAAGAAATTGAATTGCCGCAGAAGGGCTCCTTCTTCGTCAAGGATCTACCGGGCCTCAAAGCGTCCATCATCATCGTTCGTGACCGCGCTGGGAAAGTTGGCGCATTCCACAACGTCTGCCGCCACCGCGGCAACAAGGTCGAATGGGAGGCTGACGGACGCTGTGCAGCCTTTACCTGTAAGTTCCACGGTTGGTCGTACAAATTGGACGGCTCGCTGGCGGATGTTCCGGATGAAGAGCGCTTCTTTGATTTCGACAAATCCGAAAACGGCCTTCTGCCGATCCACGTCGGCGTGTGGCGCGGCTTCGTCTTCGTGAATCTTGCCGAAAAACCAAAAGAAACGCTTGAAGAATTCCTTGCCGAATTCAACGATATCTTGGGTAAATACCCGATTGAGGAAATGACGAAGGGCTATGCCTATCGAGCAGAACTCAATTGCAACTGGAAGGTGGAGCTTGATGCTCAGATGGAAGGCTATCACGCGCCTCTGCTGCACCGCCATTCCGCAGGTAAGGCCTTCCGCGATCTGGAGAAAGGGACGTTCCACGGGCTTTTCTACAAGTTGCTTGAGCGTCACCGGATGATGTCGGCGCCTTTTGCGCCTCATGAGCCATGGCCTACCGAAGCTATTGCGGCCAAGTTTGGTGCGTCAATGTGGCTAAAGGACGAGAGTGATGAGGACCTGGGCCTCAACCCGTCGCAATCTGATAATTGGGGTTTCGATCTTTATTCGTTCTTCCCGAACTTCCAGCTGGTTGTGACCAAAGGTGTGCTGATGGTTTACTGGTATTGGCCGGTCAGCCAGCGCACCATGGTTTACGAAGCGCGTTTCCTGTTCATGCCACCAAAAAATGCGGGCGAACGTTTCGCGCAGGAATTCAACGTCGCCGGTGCTTTGCGCGATGTGCAAATGGAAGACATGATCACGGTTGAGGCCACGCAGGACGCTTTGGAAAGCAATGCGATCGAAGACTATCTACTTCAGGATGAAGAAATATTGCTCCGTCACGCCTACAAGGTGATCGACGAAGCGATTGAAGAATAGGAGAAATGGATATGACTGCAGTCGCCAATCAGTTGCCAAAAGGCTTCGAAGACCTCGAAAAATACGTCGAATATTGGGCAAAGCCGACGGAGAATGAACGTCGCTTGCAAAGGGACGCGAACGATATCGAAACCATCAAGATATTCTATGACGATATCATCGACCGGATCGGACCAGCGCTTGAATACCTCAATGCTCGCGACATGAATGCTTTCAACGAGGAAGAGACCAAGCTGTTTAGTCTGACGCTTTCGCTTGCCGAGATCGCCCCTTGCGTTGAATGGTACAATCAGGTGCGCGTGATCGATGGGGTGGTTCCTGAGCGTTACCAGGTCGATATGGTTATCCGTAACCGTCTTGCCCGTGAAGCGAACGAAGGAGTGTTTGTATGACGGAATCTTCTCCACCGCCATTCCACCGGTTCGCGGAGCAATTTTCGGACATTCCACGTTCGCCTTTGGCAACTTGGATTTACGATTCCGATGAATTGTTCGAGCGTGAACGCAATGAAATTTTCGGGAAGATGTGGCTTTGCATCGGACGGGACGACCAAGTCCCGAAGACCGGTGATTTCTTCGTCAAGGATATCCATGTTCACAAGGCATCCGTCATTGTGGTCCGGGATAGAGACGGGAAGATCAAGGCGCATCACAACGTTTGCAAGCACCGCGGCAACAAGGTGGAATGGGGAAGCTCCGGCAAATGCCGGGCCTTCACCTGCAAATTTCACGGCTGGTCATACAAACTCGATGGTACGTTGGCCGATGTGCCGGACGAAGAACGGTTTTTTGGTTTCGACAAAAGCGAAAACGGCCTCAGACCGGTACATGTAGATGTCTGGCGCGGGTTTATCTTTGTTTGTTTGGCGGAGAAGCCTGCGCTTCCCTTGAACGAGTTCCTTGGTGAATTCGGTCAGAACTTCGCAGACTATCCGTTCGAAGCATATCCGACATCCTTTACCTATAGGGCGGAAATTAACTGCAACTGGAAAATCGTAACTGACGCTTTTCAGGAAGCATATCATGTCCCGCACGTTCATGGTAAAGTGCTGACAGATTATCACCACGATCCAGAACTGCATCTTCTCGAATCCGTGAGCTTCGACAAGAATCATGCAACCTTTGCAATGCCAAGCGCAAAGGAACATCGCGCTACACCAGCTGAGGCACTGGGGCTTCAACATACCGTGAATATTGCAGCGGCCATTTCTCATGTTGAAAGTGACGAGGAAAGTGCCGACCAACCTAAATTGTGGGGATTTGTTGGGAACCGAGTGTTCCCCAACTTCTTCTGCGACGTTCTCGACGGACTGTATTTCACGCATGAGATACTTCCGATTTCCAAGGACCGGACCTGGTATGAGCACCGGATGTATTTTGCCGAGCCTCAATCCGCTGCAGCCGTTTACGGGCAGGAAATTTCCAAGATCATGCTGCGTGATGCGCTGCTAGAAGATTTGAGCACGCTGGAACATACCCAGTCGGCAATGCAAGGCCGTGTTCTCGATCGCTTCCAGCTTCAGGACGAAGAGATTGTCTTGCGCGACTTCTATAAGACTATTGGTGACGTCACCGACATGGATTGCTTCAATCTCGAAACTGAAGGGGGGACGGCATAATGGCAGGTAAAGCTTTACCCGATGGGTTCTCCCAGCTCGAAGAGTTTGTAGCTGACTGGATCTTTCCAACAGAAGGAGAGCGGCTGGCAAAGCGGATTAGTACCGATTACGCGGAAATAGAGCGTTTCTATTCCGCAGCAATAGGGGCTGCTCCCCAGGCGCTCGACCTTCTCAAAGAAAGGTCGGCGACTGAAGAATTGCCTGCTGACGAGGCGCGGCTTTCTGGGCTGATGCTGATGCTGGCTGAAGTCGCTCCGGCGGTTGAATTGTTTGGCGCTCCACTTGAAGCCGGGGCATATGACCCGCGCAAGATGGAAATTGTCCACGAGCAAGCCGACTGAACAGGCGAATGCCGGACGAAACGATCAGTTGAAGTTGGGCGGTTGTGAGCAAAAAATCAGTTGGCTCCTGTGCCGTAAATCAAAGAAAGGAATAACGGGATGGCTTATCTCGACAGATGTGTGCACGCAGGCGACATTAAGACACGGTTTCTGACGGCTGGTAACGGCGAGCCAATTATTTTCCTCCACGGCGGCGGAGCCGGCGCTTCGGGCCAACACAATTGGCAGGGCAATATCAACGAAATGGCCGATGCCGGGTTTTCGGCATATGCGCCGGATATTGTAGGCTTTGGCCTGAGCGATAAGCCCAGCGGCTGGCATACTTTTGAGAAGAAGGTCGAGCATATCCGTGATTTCATGGATGCGCTGTGTATCGAAAAGGCCAGTTTCGTCGGTAACTCGATGGGTGCCGGAATTTCTTGCGGTATGGCTGCATTCCATCCGGAACGGGTCAATAAGGTGATCTTGTTGGGCGGCGGCGCCGTGCGGGTGGGCGCCCCGACCAAGGATTTCAAAACAGTCATAGATTACGAGCCCAGCCTCGAAAAGATGACGGCTGTGCTTAAGGGGTTTTGTTATAATCCGGACCTCGTCACAGATGAGATGATCCGTGATCGTTACGAAATGAGCCTGTTGCCGGGTGCGGCAGAATCCTACCGCGATTTCATGTCCAATATTTTGAATATCGACGGTTTTCTGGAACCTGTGCAGGCAGGCCTCAAAAAATCTGACGCACCATTCATGCTGATCTGGGGGCGAGATGACAAAATCGTACCACTGAAACTGGGCGACCAGATGAAGGAATTGCTGCCAGATGCTCGATACGAGATTTACGATAAATGTGGCCACTGGGCGCAAATCGAATGCCGGGATCAGTTCAATTCTGACCTGATCAACTTTTTGAACGAAGGTTGATCTGATCAGCCAGACATTTGGCCTGGTTGGATAACGAACAGTTTGTAAACTTTACATAATAAGAGGGGGCTATCATGCAATTGGCATATTTGGGCATCGAGGTAACAGACTTACCAGCCTGGGATCGGTTCATGGAGGATGTGGCTGGGCTTCAGAAGGTTTCGGACGATTCCACTTCTACGGCCTCTTTCTTTCGAATGGACCAGAACGCCCGACGTTTTATCGTCAAGGCCGGCCCTGCCGACGATCTGGTTTACGCAGGGTTTGCTGTGGCCAGCAATGCCGAATTGAGGCGAATGCGCAGCGAATTCGAAAGCGCAGGTTACAAGACAAGTGATCTGGATGAAGAAGCTTTACAGGAACGCCAGCTTCGCAACGGCTTCCATTGCCAGGATCCTTTCGGTCACCGGGTAGAGTTTACATGTGGCCCGTACGCGGTTCTGGACAAGCCGTTCGCATCACCGTGCGGTGCAAGGTTTGTGGCGGATGAACTCGGTTTGGGACATATTGTCCTGTCCGCAGATAATGAAGCGAAAGTAGTGGAATTTTACCAGAACATTGCTGGTTTCCGGTTGAGCGATATCATCAACCTGAACGAGTTTGGTGAAGGCGTGAAAGCCACATTCCTGCATTGTAACCCGCGGCATCATTCGCTGGCGCTGTTGAATGTTCCAGGAGAGAAACGCCTGCATCACTTCATGGTCCAGTTCGACAATATTGACGATGTCGGAAGATCCTTTGATCGGTGTGTCGCTAGCGAATTCGATCCTGTGCTGACTATCGGACGCCACACCAATGATCGCATGATTTCCTTTTACGCGATGACGCCATCGGGCGTTGCGGTCGAAATCGGCGCAGAAGGCGAACTTATCGACGATAGCAGCTGGACACCCAATTCCTACAATGCAGGAAGTTTCTGGGGTCATCGTCCATATTCAGGCCCAGCAGAAGACGGAACGGAGGGATGAGCGATACTGGCGCTATTCAACCTGCGGCGGCTGGGCTTGCTGGTATGCAATACGATTGCGTAATTGAACGCGGCGTGACCATGCAGGCAAGAGACGGCACCAAGTTGGTGATGGACCTGTATTTCCCGGCGCGAGACGGAAAACGCGTAGATGCGCCGTTCCCCTGCGTTCTGGAACGCACACCCTACAATCGTTCGCGCCAGATACTGGTCATGACAGGCAAAGATTTTGCTAGTCATGGATATGTGGCTGCCATTCAGGATGTCAGAGGGCGCTGCGATTCCGAAGGAGACTGGGCGTTCCTGTTCAACGCCGATGATGAAGGAAAAGACGGTTATGACACCGTCGAATGGATAGCTGAGCAAGACTGGTGCGATGGCCGCGTAGGGACGATCGGACTTTCCTATCCCGCGTGGTGCCAGCAGGCGCTTGCGGTGGAGAACCCACCGCATCTGAAGGCGCAGTTCATCATGGAGGCGGGCTATAACCTGTGGCATCGCACTGTTCGCGATGGCGGTGCTTTCTGCCTGTCAATGTTTCTCGATTACGCTCTCTACATGGCCCAGGACGGGCACGAAGCGCAGTCTGACCCTTCCGTTCGCGCTCAGTTGGAGCAGGCTTCGGCTAATTTGGAACAGATGCTCGCGGCAACCCCGCTGCGCACTGGGGGTAGCCCCTTGGCGGCTGCGCCGACTTACGAAAAGTGGTATATCGACCTTGCGACTAAGGCCGACTACGATGAATTCTGGCACAATCCAGGCTGTAATATAGAGCCGTTCATGGACAATTACGCCGATGTGCCGATTTTCGATGCGACCGGTTGGTATGGCCAGGATTCCTGGGCTTGCCTCGAAAAGTTCAACCGTTTCAAGGAACAGGATCGCAAGCAACCCTATCATCTGATGATAGGTCCTTGGATTCATGACTGGAATTTCTTCCAGGTATCATGGGCGGGCGAAGTCGACTTCGGTGGCGACGCGATCATCGGTTCTCTGAACCAATTGCGCATCGGGTGGTTCGACCGTTGGTTCAAGGGGGTAGATACGACGATCGGTCATGACAACAGTATCGAATTGTTCGTCATGGGCGGCGACGACGGCCGGAAGAACAAATATGGCCGCATGTGCCACGGTGGCCGTTGGGATAGGCTTGAGCAATGGCCGCCGGCGGATATCGAATTCAAAGATTATCACTTCAATGCCGATGGATTGTTGCAGCCAGCCTGCCCGGCGGAGGACGCGAAGATCGAATATACATTCGATCCCGATGATCCAGTGCCCACCGTCGGCGGGACATTTCAGGCGACCACCCTTCCCGGCGGAGGGCTTCCGCAGGGCGGCGCATACGATCAGCGCGGCCGCAAGGAATACTGGACCTGCAAAGACGAACTACCGCTTTCCTCCAGACCTGATGTTCTGGTTTTTGAAACAGAACCGCTGGATCAGGCGATGGAATTGGTCGGCCCGCTCGAGGTCACCTTGTGGGTGTCTTCTTCAGCCGTAGACACTGATTTTACCGTCAAGCTGATCGACGTCTATCAGCCCAATAGCGATTATCCACATGGCTTCGAAATGAATTTGAGCGATGGTATCCAGCGTTGCCGGTATCGCAATTCGCGTGAAAAGGCAGAACTGATGGAACCGGGCGCGCTGTATGAATTGAAGTTCGAAATTCCACCGGTAGCAAACCATTTTGCTGCTGGGCACCGGATAAGGGTCGATATTTCAAGCTCCAATTTCCCGCGTTATGACGTCAATCCGAATAGCGGAGAGCCGCTTGGCCTGAGCAGACAAAAGATCGTTGCGCAGAATTGCATCCATCTTGGACCAAGCCATCCATCGCGGATCAAATTGCCCCTCAGTCCGATCGAAGTGGATGCCAGCCGGTGACGATGGCTCACCTTCTGGAACGGGCCGCAGCGCGCTGGCCGCATTCCACAGCATTCATTGACGGGGACCGTTCGGTTTCCTTCGCACAGGCTCGCACTCGCTGCCAGTCGCTTTCCGCCTGGATGGCCGGTCAAGGCGGGCAGTCCGGTGACCGGGTGGGGTTGCTCACGCATAATTGCTTCGAGGCATTCGAAACGATGTTTGCAACCTGGGCGGCACGGATGGCGATTGTGCCGGCGAACTGCCGATTACAGGTCGAGGAACTGGCACATATCTATCAGGATGCAGGCGTCAGGTTCATGGTTTATTCCGAACCTTTCCGTGACAAGGTCGCCCAGCTTAAGGCCCTGTGCCCGAAGGTTGAGACCTGGATTTGTGTTGGCGGCGCGGACGATGATCTAAGTTACGATGCTATCGTCGCTGAACAGACCGTCTTTTCAGCAAAGTCCGTTGATGCGGGCGAACTGGCCTGGGTTTTCTATACTTCGGGCACGACCGGCAAACCCAAAGGTGCGATGCTGAGCCATCGTAATCTGATGGCCATGGTGAGCCAGATCCAGCTAGAAATGAATCCGGCCAGTCCAGGTGATGTTGTCCTTCATGGGGCGCCGATTACCCACGGTTCGGGGCTCTGTGCGTTCAATAATTTGGCCTATGGTGCGACCAATGCGGTGATTGCGGACCAGGGATCTTTTGACCCGGACCAAGTCTTCTCGTTGATCGAAAAGCACCGGGTAACGACTATGTTTCTCGTCCCAACGATGGTTCGCCGCTTGGCCAACAGTCCGCGTGTTGTTGAATATGATCTGTCGAGCCTGCATACCGTCATATATGGTGGGGCGCCCATGCCCTTGTCGCATACGACTCAGGCCGTTCGAGTATTCGGGCAGATATTCGTTCAGCTATTCGGTCAGGCAGAAGCGCCGATGGCTTGTACCGTTTTGCCCAAAGAAGCTCATTTCGGCGAGCCAGATGAAGAGCAGACAAAAATAATGTCATCCGCCGGGCGTGAGATTCTGGGTGCCGAAGTCGCTACTTTCGACGAAGAAGGTAACCGCCTTGGCACCGGCGAACATGGTGAGATATGTGTGCGCGGCGATCTGGTGATGATGGGTTACTGGAACAATCAGCAAGCGACGGAGGAGACGATCCGTTCGGGATGGCTTTATACCGGAGATGCCGGACATGTGGATGAACGGGGTTATCTGTTCATCACCGACCGGATCAAGGACATGATCATTACCGGCGGAGCGAATGTCTATCCTCGCGAAGTGGAGGACGCCATATGCCGCCATCCGGATGTCCTTGAAGCAGCGGTTGTTGGTATTCCTGATGAAGAATGGGGCGAGAAAATCGTAGGATTCGTTTCCGTTAAGAATGGGTCGACGCTTTCGGCCGAGGATGTGCTTGAGCACTGCAAATCCTTGCTCGCCGACTATAAAAGGCCCCGCAGGATCGAAATGCGCCAGTCTCTGCCGAAGAGCGGATACGGAAAGATTATGCGCAGGGAACTGCGCGACGAATTACTCTGTGCGACATCGCGCAGTGCGTAAAGGGAAGAGCTGAAATGTCACGAGCAAAAGAAGGCAGAGCGGTCGCAATCATCGGAGTGGCGGATACCCAGTTCGGCAAGCAGAACGGCATCGGGATCGGCCCGCTTGCTGTATCTGCGGCCCGGGACGCTTTAGTGGATGCCAACTTAGAGGCGAAAGCGTTGGAGGCCATCTATGTCGGCAACTTCTGTGGTGAGGTCCTGTCGGGGGATGCACTGCTTGGCTCACTCATAGCGAACCGGCTCGGCATCACTGGGGTTCCGGCGACCCGGATGGAAGGCGCTTGTGCTTCTGGTGGTCTTTCAGTCCAGGCGGCTATACAGGCTGTGCGTTACGGAATGGTAGATACCGCGATGGCGATCGGGGTAGAGAAGATGACTTCGCAAACCACTGCGGTGACTACGCAAGCTCTCGCCAGTGCAGGAGATCAGGCGCGCGAAATGTCGGCTGGCGCCACCTTCCCATCACTCTTTGGTATGATCGCGCGTGCGCATATGGACCGTTATGGGACCACCAGAGATCAGATATCATCAGTGTCAGTGAAAAATCGGAAGTATGGGGCACTGAACCCTCGCGCCCATTTTCAAGCAGAAATCGAACTCAATCAGGTGATCGAATCTCGACCGATTGCAGACCCACTTCGGTTGCTCGATTGTCCGCCCATAAGCGATGGGGCCGCTGCAGTGATCGTCACAACGCTTGAGCGAGCGCTGGATCTAGTATCCGACAGGGCTGTCAATGTTGCCGGGATCGGCCAGGCTTCGGGTCCGGTTGCTCTTAGCGATGCTAAGGATATTACCCAGCTGGAGGCCCCACGGGCTGCCGCGCAACGGGCATATTCCGATGCCGGTTTGCGCGCGAGCGATATGCAGGCGGTGGAAGTCCACGATTGCTTCAGCATTTCCGAAATCCTCGCGATCGAAGCCTTGGGAATCGTTCCTCTAGGGGAAGGTGGGGCTGCGACGCAAAGCGGATTCACGGCGGGGCAGGGCGGCCCACTTGTCAATTCATCAGGCGGGCTCTTGTCCAAGGGCCATCCAATTGGTGCAACCGGTACGTCTCAGGTCGTCGAAATGGTTCGGCATTTGCGCGGGGAAGCCCAGTACCGGACATTCGGTGGTTCGACTGTTGGGCTGGCTTACAATATGGGCGGCGCTGGCGCCGTTGCGACCGTAACTATCTTGGAAAGGAACTGACCGGCGATGTCAGACAATCTGAACGGCTGGAAATGCACCGCTTGCGGGCTTGTCAGTTTTAACGAAGACGGCGACTGCAGCCGCTGTGGTTCCGACGAAACCGAACGTTTCGTAGACAACGGAGAGGGCGAGTTGGTTTCGTGGAGCATTGTGCGCGTGGCACCGGAGCGCTTTGCAGACAAGGCGCCTTACGCTATCGGCTTGGTCCAGTTGGCCAACGGCGAGAGACTATTGGGCAGGTTGCAATCCATACCCGACGGAGATGAGGGGATCGGATCGTCTGTTTCCTTCCTTCGGTTTGAAGAAGGGGGGAGCCTGCTCTTCTCGAATACTTCTAAAGACATAAGATTGGATTGAATTGATGTCATCTGAATGGACTAAAGCCTGCGATGTAAAAGATGTTTCGGATGAAGAGCCCTGCTGCGTCGAGATGAGCGATGGAAAGATGGTGGCAGTCTATAAAGTTGAGGAGGAATACTTTTCAACCGATGACCTGTGTACTCATGGCAATGCTTCTCTGAGTGAAGGTTGGCAGGAAGGTGACAAGATTGAATGCCCCTTCCACGGTGGCTCTTTCCACATCAAGACTGGCGAGCCGGCTAACTATCCATGCGTCAAGCCACTGCGAACCTATCCTGCAAAAGTCGATGGGGACGAAATTCTTATCGAATATCCGAAAGCCTGATCCTGGCGTTCTTGCGGGATCACGAAAAATAAGAAGGCCTGAATTATGCAGCAGCAACAACCACGCTCTATGCCGCCCGGTGTGGCGTATATGGATGGTGCCTTCATCGATATCTCGGAAGCCCGCATTCCGATCCTAGACTGGGGGTTCCTGCGTTCTGATGCGACATATGATGTCGTTCATGTCTGGAAAGGGAACTTCTTTCGGCTAGCCGATCACGTCGATCGCTTTCTGGAAGGGATGAACAAATTGCGGATGGGCATGCAGCTTGATCGGGCTGAACTCGAAGATATTCTGCACGAATGCGTTTCCCGCGCCGGGCTGGAGGATGCCTATGTCGAAATGATTTGCACACGCGGATCAGCGCCGAATTATGAACGCCACCCCAGCTTTGCGACCCCCCGATTTATAGCCTTCGCCATTCCGTTCAGCTGGATCTTGACGCCGGAACGATGGGAGCAAGGCTTGCATGTCGGTGTCAGCCAGGATCACACCCGCATCGCCCCTACGGCGGTCGACCCGAGAGTGAAAAACTATCACTGGCTGGACCTCGTCATGGGCTGGCTGGAGGTAAGCGACCGAGGCGCAGATACGGTCGTTCTGGTTTCCGAGGATGGCGAGGTTTGCGAAGGAGCTGGATTCAATGTTTTCGCAGTTCTTAATGGCACCGTGTTGACGCCGGACAAAGGCGTTCTGGAAGGCATAACACGCCGGTCGGCCCTTGATATTTGTGGCGATCTGTCCATCCCGACCAAAGTGGCATCCATGACATTAGAGGAACTGCGCGGGGCGCAGGAGATTTTCGTGACTTCGACTGCCGGAGGCATCATGCCTGTAACCCGGCTGGATGATAAAGCAGTTGGCGACGGAAGCCCCGGCCCTGTCACACGCAGACTTCACGAAACTTATTGGGACCGCCACGCCAATTCGCCTTGGGCAACCCAAGTGCAACTCCCTGAAGTTGCCGAAAACGGAAAACTGACATCATGACGTCAGGGGCTTTGCAAAGCGTTCCCGGGATCAATTGGCAAGCGTCGAATCCGGAACACTTTCTGGAGCTCAAATCGAAGCTGTCAGCGCTGTTGGGTGATCGGTACTCTGATGCAGAGACGGCCAGGGAACACCATTCGGAAGATGAAGCCTATCACAGTGGCTTGCCAGACCATGTGGCGTTTCCAGCCTCTACGGACGAGGTGTCAGTGATCGTTCATCTATGCGCTGAACATGATTGCCCGGTCATGGCCTGGGGGGCAGGCACTTCTCTTGAAGGTAACGCGCTGGCGGTTGCCGGCGGGCTGTGTCTTGATTTGTCGCAGATGAACGGCGTTGTCGAAGTGCATGCAGAGGATTTGACCGTTGCCGTGCAAGCTGGGCTTCGCAGGGAAGAGCTCAATCTAGAGCTTCGTCATACCGGTTTGTTTTTCCCGATAGATCCTGGCGCTAACGCAACGCTGGGCGGTATGGCCGCGACGCGCGCATCTGGCACCAACGCCATCAAATATGGCACCATGCGGCAAAATGTTCTGCGCTGCACAGTCGTGCTTCCTGACGGGACCGTGATCGAAACCGGCACCCGCGCCCCAAAATCGGCGGCAGGGTATGATCTGACAGCTCTGTTTGTGGGTTCCGAAGGAACGCTTGGCATCATTACTGAACTGACACTGCGCCTGCATCCGATCCCGGAAACCGCAGCTTCGGTTATGTGCATCTTCCCGTCTCTGGAAGGTGCGGTAGAAACGGTAATCTTGGCGATTCAGACCAGTCTGGATCCAGCCCGGATCGAACTGATGGACGAGGCCATGATGGCTGCCATAAATTCCTTTGAAAAAGCCGATTATCCTGTCTCTCCTACGCTGGCTGTGGAATTTCATGGGCCACCAGCGGCAGTCGCAGAACAGATGGAGCGTTTTCAGGAGCTTGTCGAAGGCGAAGGGGGCACGGTTTCTCGCACGGCAACTAAGTCAGAAGAGCGTTCAGCGCTTTGGAAGGCGCGGCACAATGCGCTTTATGCGACCCGATCCTTGCAGCAGGGTAAGAAGCTTCTGATTACAGATGTGTGCGTACCGATTTCCCGCTTGGCAGACTGTATTACGGCTACTCGCAAGGATATCGATTCTTCCGGCATTCTCGGCACGATCGCGGGCCACGTCGGCGACGGCAATTTCCACGCCTTCCTCCTGTTTGACCCGGACGTTCCGGCCGAACTGGAGGCTGTCGAGGCATTGCATCAGCGGATGGGTGCCTGCGCCATCGAAATGGGCGGAACCTGTACGGGTGAACACGGGATCGGCGTGGGCAAGCAGGATTTGCTCAGGCAAGAAGCTGGAGGGGCCACCCAAACAATGCTCGCGATCAAGCGAGCGATTGACCCGAACGGTATACTCAATCCGGGTAAAATTTTTGCACAAACTAACGGTTAGAAAGGCTCGCTCCAGTGACAGAGGCAAAATCAGGGCATCTATCGGATGTGGAATTGGCGCTATTTGAAACGCACCCTCACGTGCGTGCATCGCTTGAACAGTTTGACGCAGATATCGTGAACGCAGTTATGGGATTGCTGGCAACTGTTCCTGAAACCGGCGGGCAAGTACCAGCAGGGCAATCCGCAGCTTTGCTCGTTGAACTGGAGAAGGAGAGTGGCAATGGCGAATGAACTGGGCTTTGCCGATCTGACGGAGCTTCGCGGCATGCTGGACGGAAGGGAGGTTTCCTCTGTCGAGGCGGTGAACGCGTGTCTAGTACAGATATCAACCCACGAGGAACGCCTGAGTGCGTTCACTGAAATTTTTGCCGATGATGCTCTGACTCAGGCTAAACATGCCGACCAAATGCGTAGTAGCGGGGAGGTTGTCGGGCCGCTACACGGCGTGCCAATTGCCGTAAAGGACCTGCTGGACATCGCCGGGCGAGTGAATACTGGCGGCACGGCCTGCTGGAAAGAAGCGCCACCTGCCGTCCATTCAGCACCAGCGGTGGCCGCGCTGGAGAAGGCAGGCGCGATCGTCATAGGCAAGGCAAATCTTGACGAATTGGCCTTCGGCGTAGCTTCGCAAAACGAACATTTCGGCTTCGTAAACAACCCTTGGGGCAACAACTTGATCCCAGGAGGATCGAGTGGAGGCAGTGCGGTGACACTAGCTGCGGGGATGGCCTATGCCGCGCTGGGAACAGATACCGGCGGTTCGGTGCGGATCCCTGCTTCTGTAACCGCGACTTCGGCGCTGAAAGTCACGACTGGGCTGATTTCTACCGAGGGATGCTTTGCTGTTTCGGGCACTCTGGATTCTGTCGGCCCTATGGCCCGCTCGGTTAGGGATCTGGAGGTCATGCTCAACCTGCTTGAACAGACAAGTACCCTCCGGACGAAGCCTGGCAAGCTTGCAGGAAACGGCGTGTCCGGTTTGCGATTTGGTATCGAAGAACAGCATTTTTTCAACCGGTCGCGTATGTCTGCCGAATGCCAAACGGTGATGGACAAGGTTCTGAGCGATCTGGAAAGCGCCGGTATCGAGCTCGTGCCGGTCAAGCTCCCATCTATTGGCTATGCTGAAGCTGCCCAGAAGGCGATCGTGCTGGCCGAAGCCGCGAATTACCATTCAGGCCGCTTGCGAGAGTTCCGTCCACTTTATGGTTCGATCATCAAGCCCAATCTGGCTTTGGGTGATGCAGTGCTGGCAGGCGATTATCTGAAAGCGATGGATTTCCGCTTCGTGTTAGCGCGCGAATTTGTTGCTGCTTTTGAAGATGTGGACTTTCTGGTGACCCCGGGCGTACCCTTCGCCCCTACCACTCATGATGTCGAAAACTATCTGTGGCCTGATGGTTCCAGCGATCATATTTTCGATGCTGCTTGGAGGAACTTCTTCCCTACCAACCTAGTGGGTCTGCCGAGCCTTGCCCTGCCATGCGGGCTTGCGGATACGGGAACCCCTATTGGTTTGCAATTGATTGCGCCCGCCTTGTGCGAGCGTGATCTTTTGGCGGCCGGAACAGCGCTAACCCGCGAGCTTTCTTGGAAGTTTCGCGCGCCAAGCATGTAGGGCATGAGCGAGCGCTGCCACCACAGAAATGCCATTCGCAAGCAGGTGACTGCGCCATATGGGAGCGTGGTTGGTGCTAGGTGACACTGGTGCGACTGGCGCTGCAATGACGAAGTGAGGTTATAGTTCGGCTAGGGTGTTCTATCAGTCGACTGTTAACCCGGCGGGAAAAGAGCTGTCTCGAACTTGCGCCCGGCAAGATGACCGCCTGTTGCCCACGTCAAGACCTTAATATCACTACAAACCTATGGGCGTGCCGCTATATGGTGCGGATCATGCCATTGGCGTACCTGCTGACTTGCGCCAGCACGGAAACGCCCTCGGCCCATAAATTCACCGAAATGTCGCGCGGAGTGAAATTATCGCCATTCAAGAACTTATGTAACCTGCAGGCTTGCCGTCCTCAAAGGAGTTCCGCACAAAACCCCTGCACAGAGACGATTTTCCAGTGGCTAGCCTAGAGACATTGTCTCAAGGAGGTTAGTGCGGTTTTATTTTTACTCAGGTAGGGGGTGGAGTGCCATGACAATCATCAAAAAGAAGCTCGGTTCGGCCAGCGTATATGCAATCGCTGCGTGTGCGGGGTTAGCTGTATTTCCCACGATGGCGTGGGCGCAGGATGCTCAGGTGTCTGATGCTTCTGAGGAGGCTGGCACTGTAGAGCAGAGTGCACCGACAAGGGCCGAGGAATCCGACGGGATGATCGTCGTCACCGCGACACGGCGTGAGGGTACGACTTTTGACATTCCCGCTGCCGTTTCGGCCGTCGGGGCAGAGGCTATCGAATTTCGCGGTGTCAGCCAGACATCGGACCTTGTCGGTATGGTCCCGAGTTTGCAGATATCTGAACAAACCGGAGCTGCTCTCGTAACAATCCGCGGTGTTGGGCTGATTGTTGACACCGGTTACGCTGAGCCCGCCGTCGCCGTTTATTCGGGTGGGATATACCAGCCGCGCACAGGATCGGGCCTGCTGAATTCCCTCGACCTTGAGCGCATCGAAGTGCTGCGCGGGCCGCAAGGAACGCTCTACGGCCGCAACGCTACGGGCGGGGTCATCAATTTCATCCCCACGGCTCCCACGGAATATTTTGAAGGAGAGGTAGCTGTCGGCGGAGGATCGCTCGATTCGATAAATGGACGAATGATGCTCTCAGGGCCGCTCAGCGATGGTGTGCAGGTTCGTGTCGCTGCGACGGGGAACAAGCGTGATGGATACATTCGCAACCTTACCACGGGCAATATTGTCGGCGATCAATCACAGTGGGGAGGGCGGGCTTCGGTGCGCTTTCTCCCGACTGACAATCTGACCATCGACGTTATAGGCCAGTTTCAGCGGGCCAGTATGGCGCCAGTTAGTGTTCTAGTGACTCCGCCGACTGCATTGGACCAGTCTATTCTCCAAGCAGCGACAGGTCAGCCTGTCGCCTTCACACTCGAGCGGGATGCGCAATACGAAGAATCCGACGTCGAGAATGGGCGACTGCAGGACTGGAGCGTCTCGACCCAGTTCAAGCTTGAGCTTAATGATGTCGATGTGAAGCTGCTACTTGGCTATGTTGAAGGGGTTAACCGTTTTGACGTTCCGCAAGATGCGCTCAGCACGCCGTTCATCGAGATTGCGCGCGACGATCTTTCGCAAGCCTATTCGGCCGAGCTGAACCTGTCCGGAGGCTCTGACAAGTTTGAATGGATTCTGGGGGCGTATGCTTTCAAGGAAGATTATGATGCCAATCTGAATTTCCGTTTTCCGAGTACCGAGTTGATCCCGGGGCTGCCGGGGTTGGTGCTTTACAGTAATGGTGTTGAAGAGAATAAGAACATCGGCCTTTTTGGTGATGTAACATTTCACGTAACCGACAAATTGCAGACTTATGCCGGACTTCGGTACGGGCGCGATGAAAAGTCCATGGTTCAAAATAACCTTGCGATTCTCGGCCCGCCTCCGGGAATTGCTACTGTAGATGCTTGTACCTTCGCCATTCCCGAAACGAGAAGCTTCTCAAGAAGCTGGGATAACTTTTCGCCACGTGTCGGATTTCAGTATGCTGCCAGCTCAGATGTTAATTTTTATGGGCAATTCCAGGTCGGCAGCAAATCGGGCGGCTGGAACTTTAGCGAGCCTTGCGGCAATCCGTTCGAGCAGGAAAAAGTCAATGCGTACGAAGCGGGTGTAAAGACGCAACTGGGCGGTGGATCATCGCTCAACCTCACTGGTTTTTACTATGATTATAGCAATTTGCAGGTGTTCACTTCTCGCGTGACGACCGCCTTTGTGGTCAATGCTCCTGAAGCGCGGATCTATGGTGCAGAGTTGGAGGGGCGTGCTAAAATCGTTCCCGGATTGAGCGTAGATGCGGCGGCTACATTGCTTCACGCGCGCTATACCGAGTTCGTGGATACCGACATTGTAACTGGCGGCACTTTTGATCTCGATGGTGAGCCGCTCTCGCGTGCACCCGATTTCACTATGAATATGGGTGTTCAATACGACACGTCGATCGATCTTGGCCTGTTTTCATCCATGATGATCCGCACCGAGGCATTCCATACCTCGAAAATCGCTTATCGACCTTATTCGCCGGAAGATCAGGAAGATGGGTATTGGTTGTTCAATGCATTCCTCCAGTTCGACGGTCCGGATGATAACTATTCGTTCAGACTGTTCGCGCGAAACATCGGTGACAAACAATATCTGACCCAGATTTTCGGGGGCGGTGTTGCCACCTCTGGATACCGTAAAGCGACGGTAGGCCTGCCACGGACGATTGGCGGTGAAGTGATCTTCAGTTTCTGATCAAGGGAACGAGAATCTTTGGTGTAATAACATAAGGGTACCTGCGATGACTGACCTTGCTGCATTGGAAAAAAGAATCCGCCGAATTGAAGATTTGGAGGAGATTAAGAATCTGCGCGCCCATTTGGCGCGCGGGGCGGATGATGATCATAATCTTGATGTAATTATGCCGTTGTTTCATGAAGATGCGTCGATCGAGTATATCCATCCAACAATGGCCGAAAGGTTTGGCGCCCATCACGGCAAGGAGGCTATTCGCGAATACCTTACCGGGGTGCCCGACAACATTATGACATGGTCGCTCCATTATTGGGTTTCTCCGCTCATCGAGTTTGACGAAGTCGATGAAAACAAGGCGAAAGGGACGTGGTATTATTGGGGTGCCTATAATATGCGTGACCCCGAAACCAAGAAATTGGAAGGCCAGAACGCAGGCGCGGTATTCCATGACGAATATATCCGTCAGGATGGCAAATGGCTGTTCAGGAAGTTTGCGGTTCAGCTGGAAACATTCGCCCGTATCGATCCGTCGGGCGCGCTCTATCCGGTTATTCAGGAGCAAACTGAATAATTGGGTGGCCCAACAGCGTCATCATGACTGTCTGGGATTGGGATTTTCCGAAACTGGCTGAAGATGATGCAAGGGGCTGTTGTTTCTTCGGACACATTAGCTGTGCCGCGGAATTAAATCTCTTCGCTTGATGTAACCGTGAGAAAACCAATGCCGACGAAACTCGATAACAAATTCGCAGACAGCCTTTGGCGACCCATGACCCAACATGCTGTTCCGCCGAAAGCGGCTTTCAAGCAGTTTGTTCGAGGCGAGGGTTGCTACCTTTACGACGAAGCCGGCACACGACACCTTGATGCACTAGCTGGGCTTTATTGCGTCAATGTTGGATATGGGCGCGAAGAGATCGCAACTGCTGCCGGAGAGGCAATGCTAGAGCTTGCCTATCTGGCTCCAAGTATGGCCTGCAGCGGTGCGATCGAATTGGCGGATAAACTGGCAGAGTTGATCGGGGCTCCTGGTCAGGTCTATTTCTCAAGCAGCGGTTCAGAGGCGAATGAAACGGCCTTTAAGATTGCACGCCAGATCCATGCCCAGAATGAAGGCGGTGCCCGCAAGTACAAGATTATAGCCCGCTATCGGGGCTATCATGGGAACACATTGGGCGCGCTTTCGGCAACCGGTCAAAGCCAGAGGAAAGCGATCTACGAGCCATTGGCGCCGGGCTTTCTTCATACGATGCCGCCCTATCCTTATCGATCAGCATGGGGTGATGATGTCCAAGCCGAAGGGGCGTTTGCAGCTTCGCAGCTTGAAGAAATGATTATCCATGAAGGTGCTGAGACCGTTGCGGCAGTTATCATGGAGCCGATAATTTCGGGTGGAGGAATTATCATCCCGCCGGACAATTATCTCGGCTTAGTGCGGGATGTTTGTGATCGTCACGGTGTTCTGCTGATTTTCGACGAAGTTGTGTCGGGTTTCGGTCGGACCGGAAAGATGTTCGGTTTCCAGCATTCATCTGTGATGCCTGACATTATGACCTTCGGGAAAGGTCTGACCAGCGGCTATTTCCCGGTCGGTGCTACTTATGTTCGGCAGGAACTCGCTGACAAATTCCTGGGTGATACGGCCGATTTTAAATACTTTCGGCAGATCAATACCTTCGGTGGGCACCCGGTGGGGATGGCGGTGGCTCTCGCTAACCTTCGGATCGTTCAAGGGGAACAATTGACACAGAACGCCCAGATACAAGGCGATTTTATCAGAAAGACATTGCGCGACGAGATTGGCGACCACCCCAATGTGGGTGACATTCGTGGCGAAGGGTTGCTTACCGGCGTCGAATTTGTTGTCGATCGGGAGACGAAGGAACCCTTGAGCGACGAAAAAATGGGTGGTTTGGTGGCCGGTTGTTTCGAAGACGGGGTTATAGTGTCACGTAACGGAACAACTATTCCAGGGCGCGAGAACGTATTCGTCATGACTCCGCCGCTGTGTATTCAAAAGGATGACGCAGCCATCGCCGCAAATGCTCTGATTGCCCAAGTTGGCAAGCTTTAGTTAGTTAGGGTGGCAATCCAGGATGCCTTCAAAAACTCATTTCTAGACTTGTTAGTTTCTAGGAGAGAAAACCTCTGAGGATTGTGCTCTGGAGCGACTTTTAATGAGGGTAAGTTGGCAGAATATTTTGTTCAGTCCCGGTAGTTTTTAAATTGATTCACGAGGAAGTTTTAATGGCTGGCGAACAATATGAGGAGGCAGCGACTGCGTTACGTGCTGCTTATCAGAGCGGTGCGATTCCTCCTCTACGAAATTATCTTGATCCGGTGGATGTCGAAGGTGCCTATGCGGTGCAGAACATCAATTCCCGGTTTTGGGAAGCGCAGGGCCGCCGCATTGTTGGGCGCAAGGCGGGGCTGACAGCGCGAGCGGTACAAGAACAGCTGGGCGTCGATCAGCCAGATTTCGGAACCCTGTTTGATGATATGCGGATTGCTGACGGCGGAAAATTGGAGCGGGGCCGGGTTTTACAACCCAAGGCGGAAGCAGAAGTTGCCTTTGTTCTAGGCGAAGATTTGCTGGACCCTGATCTAACCCCTGAAATGGTCGCAGCGGCCGTTGCAAGCGTGCATGCGGCTATCGAAATTGTCGATTCCAGGATTGCTGACTGGCAGATCACCTTCTCCGATACGGTAGCCGATAATGGATCATCAGCTTTTTTCGTCTTGGCCGATGAAGGAAAACCCCTGAAGGGTCTTGATCTTTGGACCTGCGGTATGGCGATGGAAGTCAACGGCTCAGTAGTTTCACTGGGGGCAGGTGTTGCAGCCCTAGGCCATCCGTTGAATGCTGCTGCCTGGTTGGCCAAGACGCTGATTCAGCGAGGGGAGCCGCTGAGGAAGAATGATGTTCTTCTGACAGGAGCGCTTGGTCCAATGGCCACACTTGCGCCCGGCGATAAAGTTCGGGCGGTTGTAGGCGGCGTTGGTGAGGCCAGTTTTGAATTTGGCGAGGTTTGATTGTGCGAAAGACTAAAGTTGCAATTATTGGGTCGGGGAATATCGGGACTGATTTGATGATTAAGGTCATGCGGCTTTCGAGCGTACTCGAAATGGCTGCGATGATCGGCATCGATCCCGAATCCGAAGGCTTGGCACGCGCCGAGAGGTTGGGAGTATCAACCAGTTCCGACGGTATCGAAGGGTTACTTGCGATGCCGGAATTCCAGGATATTGAGATTGTCTTCGATGCCACTTCAGCAGCGGTCCATGAAAAGCACAATGCTGCCCTGCAAGCTCATGGGAAGCGGGTTATTGATCTGACGCCAGCTGCGATTGGGCCATATGTTGTGCCTGCCGTCAATGGCGGCGAACATCTGGATGCACCCAATTGCAACATGGTAACATGCGGCGGGCAGGCAACAATTCCTATTGTTCATGCGGTAAACCGTGTTGCGAAGGTGCACTATGCAGAGATCGTTGCATCGATCGCATCGAAAAGTGCTGGTCCCGGAACGCGGGCGAATATCGACGAATTTACCGAAACAACAAGCATGGCAATTGCGGATGTGGGCGGGGCTACGCGCGGTAAGGCTGTGATTGTTCTCAACCCTGCCGATCCACCGTTGATCATGCGAGATACGGTATATTGCCTGTGTGAAAGCACAGACAAGGAACGGGTTGCACAGAGTGTAAATGAGATGGTCGCTGAAATTCAAGGCTATGTGCCCGGATACCGTCTAAAGCAGCCAGTCCAGTTCGAGCATTTTGGATCGAACAATCCCTTGTACATTCCTGAGATGGCCGAGACCGGCAGAACAGAATTTTCCGGCTTGAAGGTTTCGGTATTCCTCGAGGTCGAAGGAGCGGCACATTATCTGCCATCCTATGCGGGCAATTTGGACATCATGACTTCAGCGGCGCTGCGCACAGCAGAGCGGATTGCCGAACACATGGACACGCGGGTGAACGCATGACTTCCACCGGGATTGATAAGAAACTGTACATTCAGGACGTTACCCTGCGCGACGGAATGCATGCCGTGCGCCATCAATATGATATCGGCCATGTGCAAACCATCGCGCGTGCTCTGGATCAGGCCGGAGTCGATGCAATTGAGGTTGCCCATGGCGACGGACTGAACGGTTCAAGCTTCATTTATGGGTTTGGCGCTCATACCGATTGGGACTGGATCGCGGCTGTTGCAGAAGTTCTGGAAAATGCCGTCCTGACTACGCTTTTGTTACCGGGAATTGGCACTGTACACGATTTGAAGCGGGCCCATGAACTGGGTGTGCGCTCAGTACGGATCGCAACCCACTGTTCAGAAGCTGATGTTGCCAAACAGCATATCGAGGCCGCCAGAACGCTGGGCATGGATGTTTCCGGCTTTTTGATGATGAGTCACATGCTGGAGCCCGAAGATCTGGCGCAGCAGGCGTTACTTATGGAAAGTTACGGTGCACATTGCATTTACGTAACTGACAGCGGCGGTGCCATGAATATGGACCAATACAAGGCCCGCATGGATGCTTATGACCGAGTTCTGGCGCCAGATACCCAGCGCGGTGTACACGCTCATCACAATTTGTCGCTCGGTGTCGCCAATTCGGTTGTGGCGGTGCAATCGGGCGCCCTTCGCGTTGATGCAAGTTTGGCCGGTATGGGCGCAGGTGCAGGCAATGCACCACTCGAAGTGTTTATCGCGGTTGCCGAAAGTTACGGTTGGGAACACGGATGTGATTTGAACGCATTGATGGATGCCGCCGAAGATCTCGTGCGACCACTTCAGGACCGACCAGTACGGGTTGATCGTGAAACTCTGACGTTGGGCCATGCGGGGGTTTATTCCAGCTTCCTGCGCCATGCAGAAAAAGCGGCGGCTGAATACGGCCTCGATACTCGGACGATACTGTCAGAAGTAGGGCGACGGCGGATGGTCGGCGGTCAGGAAGACATGATCGTCGATGTGGCGCTGGACCTTGTGAATGGCATCAATCCCGATTGAGCATTTGAAATAAGCCACGTCTGGTGAAGAGACTATCGGGCATCAGGAGAATACAGATGAGTGCTAACCCTGAAATCGGTCACCGCATCGAAGTCGATGGCATCGGAACGAATTATCATGACTTGGGTGAGGGGCATCCCACCCTGCTCATCCACGGTTCCGGTCCCGGAGTGACCGCTTGGGCCAATTGGCGGTTGAATTTGCCGGTATTGGCAGAGCACATGCGGGTCATCGCACCTGACATGATCGGTTTTGGCTATACTGACCGCCCTGAGGATCAGACCTACAGCCTCGAGCGCTGGCGTGATCACCTCATCGGTTTGGCTGATGCTCTTGGGCTCGAGAAATTCGATATCATCGGCAACTCCTTTGGCGGCGGGCTGGCGATTTCCATGGCGGTGCATCATCCGGGGCGCGTGGGTAAGCTAGTGCTGATGGGTTCAGCCGGACTGGAGTTCCCGATTACCGAGGCACTCGATAGCGTCTGGGGCTATGAACCCTCGGTCGAAGCGATGCGGCAGTTGCTGGATATTTTTGCTTATGACAATTCACTCGTTTCGGACGATCTCGCCGAAATGCGATATCGTGCCAGCATCCAGCCTGGTTTTCAGGAAGCTTTCAGCTCAATGTTTCCTGAACCAAGGCAAAGGCACATTGCCGCGTTAGCTACGCCGGAGGAGAAAGTCGCGGAAATCGCCTGTCCGACATTGATCCTTCACGGCAGGGAAGATCTTGTCGTTCCGAAGGAATCCAGTCTCAGGCTCTTTCAGCTCATCAAGAACGCCCAATTGTGCATGTTCGGATGCTGCGGTCACTGGACGCAGATAGAAAAAACAAATGAATTCAATAGGATGGTCACAGAATTTTTGACGGATCAGAAGGACTCCAAGTCTACCTGAAACCAAGGTGTTGGGGCAGAATCTGCTGCGCACAGAAACGCTAAGCAGGGCTGTAAGAATAACTAGTTAGGCGCGCGGTTGGGAGCGCGCGTTCTTGGCTTGATGAAATGAGAAAATCCGGCGCGGTGCCGGTTTGGCTGGAGCCCATTAACGGCCGCCATCCGCCTGAACTTAGGAGTATATGATATGCGAGTTGGCGTCCCGAAGGAAATCAAGAAGCAAGAAGCGCGTGTTGGCCTTACTCCGATGGCGGTACGCGAATATGTCGCGGCGGGGCATGAGGTGATCGTGGAAACTGCTGCCGGTGCAAAGATTGGCTGCGATGACAGCGCCTATATTCAGGCTGGGGCGACCATCGTTCCAGATGCGGTCGAAATTTTTGCCCGTTCCGATATGGTCGTGAAGGTGAAGGAACCACAACCTTCCGAATGGGAGCAGTTGCGCGAAGGACAGATCCTGTTCACATATCTTCACCTTGCTCCTGATCCAGAGCAGACCAAAGGATTGCTGGCTAGCGGCGTTACCTCGGTCGCCTACGAAACTGTTGCTGAAGGTAATGGCTTACCGCTTCTGGCGCCCATGAGCGAAGTCGCCGGACGAATTTCGATTGAGGCTGCCGCAACTTCCTGCCGTGATTACAACGGAGGCAACGGCCTGTTGATGGGCGGGGTTCCCGGAGTATTGCCCGCGAAGGTGTTGGTGATTGGCGGCGGTGTTGTGGGCACTCAGGCTGCGCGAATGGCTGCTGGTCTTGGCGCAGATGTGCAGATACTTGACCGATCACTTCCTCGCCTGCGCCAGCTTGACGATATGTTCGCAGGCAGTGTGCGTACATGTTATTCGACACGCGATGCTGTAGAGGCTGGAATCTGCGATGCCGATGTTGTAATCGGTGCAGTGTTGATCCCCGGAGCGAGCGCGCCCAAGTTGGTGAGCCGGGAAATGCTGGGAATGATGAAGCCTAGCTCTGTCATGGTCGACGTGGCCATAGACCAAGGCGGGTGTTTCGAAACCAGCCGACCTACTACCCATGAAGATCCGATTTTTGATGTCGAAGGCATCATCCATTATTGCGTGGCCAATATGCCTGGATGCGTCCCGCGCACATCAAGCTATGCGTTAAACAATGCAACTCTCCCTTATGGACTGGCATTGGCAGGCGGTGGGCTGGAGGCAATCCGGTTGAATCCGGGGCTCCGCAGCGGTCTTGCCACTCACAAGGGGTTGCTCACCAACCAGCCGGTTGCCGCAAGCCAGGACCTGGAATTTGTTGGCGTCGACGAGGCTTTCGCAGCGTAGCGCTGTATCTGCAGCTGGCGGCGCGGTCGGAAGAGGCCGGCTGATATCAAATCACGCCTAGGCGCGCAAATTCTTGCCGTTGGATTTTGTCTGTCATCGATTTGGTTGGGCAAGGTAGCTCTGCAATTCTAAGGCAGACTGAGGCGCGAAAGTGTCACGTCTTTGGCTGCCTTGCGATGACCGAGCAATGGCTGTTTCAGCCATGCTATCTGTGGCTTGGAGGTGGTTAGAAAATAGATTCTTGCGTAAAGTTATAACCGTAATGGCACATGAAAGCCTATCCTTGTGATGTTTATGCAAATAATGTGTTCCCAAAACAAACGCCTCGAAAAACTATCCATCAAGTTTTCGCAATATGAGAATGACGAAGATGGTTGGTATAGATCGCTTTCTTCAAGAGGTTTATGAAACTGAGCTCATTCGATCAATTGTGGTCAGTGATCCGTTCTGTGTCAGATGCGCAAGGATGTGATTTTTTATATGGGGTGAATATGAAAATCGTTGGAAAGCGCAAATACGCCACACTTTTTGTCAGCCTGATGGCTTGTCCTGCGTCGGTTTTGGCGCAGGATGGTGCAGCAGCGCAAGAGAGCTCTGCTGGGGAGGAAGCCGACGCTTCGTCTGAGATAATTGTTACCGGAACCAAGCGCTCCACCTCACTTCAGGACACACCTGTTGCGGTCACGTCGCTGGGCAGCGATGATATAGCCCTCAGGGGATTGTCTTCTACAGAGGATCTTATCGGTCAGATCCCGAATCTCCAGCTTTCGGCCCAGACCGGTGCAGCGCTGGTCAGTATTCGTGGTGTCGGTCTGGGAGTGGAAACAGCCGCTGCCGAGCCGGGTGTCGCGATGCATGTAGATGGCGTGTATCAGCCGCGCGCAACAACGTCGCAATTGGCGACCCTTGATCTAGAACGGATCGAAGTGCTTCGTGGCCCTCAGGGCACTTTATATGGCCGCAATGCGACAGGCGGCGTCATCAATTTTATTTCCAAGGCACCGACCAGTTACTTCGAGGCAGAGGCATCGCTCAAGGTCGGCAATTACGGTCTCATCGGAGGTCGGGCGATGGTTTCTGGACCGCTCGCGGGTGATGACCTGCTCGGCCGCTTTGTTGCATACCGGCAGAGCCGCGACGGATATGTCGACAACATCTTGCTCGACCGCAAGGATGGCGATCTTGACGAATGGGGCGGGCGCCTGTCCCTGCAATGGCACGCTGGTGACGATACAACGGTCGATCTGGTCGCGCGCTATGCAGAAGTCGAATCCAGCCCGGTGACGGTGATGATCACCCCTCCATCGCAGGACGATATCGATTTTCTGTTGGCCACTTCGCCTGCGGGGTCTCAGTTCATTACAACCAATGAACCTTTCAAGATTGCCGAGGAACGGATCGGAGAAGGCAAGACGACAGATTTTGGCGTCAATCTGACAGTCAATTCACAATTCGGAGATTTGGATTTCAGATCCATATCAGGTTTCACCAGAAGCACGATTGACTTCACCGCCGGTGTGGATGGCTTCAATCTTCCCTTTATTACTCTTGACCCAAGAAAGGACCAATCGGAGTCCTTCAGTCAGGAGTTTAATCTGTCCAGCAGTGGTGACCGGTTCGAATGGACTGTTGGTGCGTTTGGCTTTTACGAAAAATACAAGGTGAATTTCCGTTTTCCGTTTCCTAGTTTTGGTATCGTACAGCAGTTTCTTGCTGAGCCTGAGAAGACATGGTCATATGCTGTGTTCGGGGATTTCTCATACTCGATTGCCGATGACTTGCGGATTATCGGCGGTCTGCGACTGGGGCATGATAAAAAGACTATCGTCAATGACGCGCTGACATTTTCTCTCGCTGACCCTTCGTTGGTGCTGGCTAGTGTGCGCTATGAAGGTGAGTATGAGGACACGACTCTAGCCCCGAAAATTGGTTTACAGTATGATTTCTCCGACGATGTGATGGGTTATTTCGTCTTTCAGAAAGGCTATAAAGGCGGTGGCTTCAACTTTGCAGCGGTAGGCGGAGACCCGTTCCTTCCAGAAAAGATCACATCCTATGAGGCAGGTCTCAGATCCACCCTTCTGGATGGTGGTGTTACAGCCAACCTCACTGGTTTCTACTATGATTACGAGGATCTGCAGGTCTTCAAGAATTTAACCGTGCAGGCATTGGTGGAAAATGCTCCCAAAAGCCGGGTAAAGGGCGTTGAACTGGAGCTTGTCGGCTATGTGACCGACAATACGACCGTTCAATTTTCCGGAACCTATCTCGACGCGGAATTCGTGCGTTATTCGGAAGATGATGTAATCTTTCCCGGTATCGATCTCGAAGATTTGTCTGGAAATCCTCTCAACCGGGCGCCCGATTTCTCGTTCATGATCGGCGTGGATCACGAGATCCCGGTAAATTCTGATGTTCTCGAAAGCATCAGATTCCGAGGGGAAGTCAGCTATACGGATGATATCTCTTTCCGCCCATTCAACAGGCTGGAGGATATTCAGGAAGGCTATGCTTTGCTGAATGCGTATATGGTACTGTCAGGCAGGAATGATGCCTATTCGCTGCGTATTTTTGGGCGTAATTTAACTGACAAAGCCTACTATAACCAGATCCAGGGCGGCGGTTTGCCGATTGGCGGATATCGCAAAGGCGAATGGTCTCCTCCGCGGACCTTTGGGATGGAATTGACTACCCGTTTCTAGGGGTTTACTCTCGGCATTTGATGGGCCGGATTGAGTTTAAATCTATCGGGCTCGGTTGTCCAAATTTTGCAGATGTATTCGAAGGGCGTGAGGTCCTTGAGGGTCTTCAGCATCCCCGCATAATTGTAGGCATCGATGAAGTCGTGGAGATGCGCAGTCAGTTAGGCGTGTCAGTTGCGGGATCGTGGCCTGCAAAGAGTCGTCGAGTGGCAGCAGGGTATTGTCAGACTAACAAGGCAATTCTGATCTGACGTGCTACCGGATGGCGATGAGCCGCAAGTTGAGAGCCATATTGTCCGTCGTCAGATAATTTGAGACAGTTAGCGGCTTAAAGCAAACGAGTGTTTTGGCTCATCTGGTTGTTTGATATTATGCGGCTAGCTTGCGGTGATACAAGCGCCGATGTTCCAGAGTCTTTCGTTTGATCCTTTCTCGCCTGTTGATGATTGCCTCAGCTCTGCCGAAGTAGGCGTCTGCGGGTGTGACGTTTTTCAGGCTCTCGTGATAGCGGTGGTGGTTGTAATACTCGACGAACGCTTTGACCTGCGCTTCCAGATCACCGGGCAGAAAGTAGTTTTCCAGCAGGATGCGGTTCTTCAGGGTCTGGTGCCAACGCTCGATCTTACCCTGGGTTTGGGGATGGAACGGCGCGCCGCGAACATGGCGCATGTTCTTATCCGCAAGATAGTCCGCCAGCTCACCTGCCACGTAACTTGGTCCATTATCGCTAAGCAGACGCGGTTTATGCAGCACATGTTCTTGGTCGCAGCCAGAGGCTGTCAGGGCCAGCTCGAGCGTGTCCGTAACATCCTCAGCGCGCATGGTGGTGCACAGCTTCCAAGCAATAATGTAGCGCGAGTAATCATCGAGGATCGTCGATAGAAAATCCAGCCCCAACCAATGATCTTGAGATAGGTAAAATCGGTCTGC
>Ga0209344_10001387_pt1 | contig 31854 bp, 33 predicted proteins | sample Cruoilmetagenom6_FD_187293 | JGI IMG/M metagenome (GOLD analysis project Ga0209344, IMG submission 187293) | Oil polluted marine microbial communities from Coal Oil Point, Santa Barbara, California, USA - Santa Barbara Oil Seep Sample 6 (SPAdes)... | ecosystem: Environmental > Aquatic > Marine...
CTACATATTCGGCAATCGGCGTATAGCGCGCCACAACCTTTGTATTGCAGCCGCAAAACCAGCACATGGAGGCACAAAACGGCACATGTATGTACAGAGATAGAGGTTCATCTGCGCTTAGGCCGCTCAGCCATTGGCGATATTCCGCCTCCCCTACCTCATCTGAAAAATGCGGTGCGGTCGGATAGCTCGTGTACCGGGGCACGGGCCGATCATATTTTTCGGCGAGTGATAAAGAAGATCTGGTCATGTGAGTGTCAATTTGCTTGAAGGCCGACGTGAGGTGAGCGAGATTAGCGCCCAAACTCACAGCCCGCCTTGACCCAAATCATGTGACCCAAGTCATAGACCCAAGTCATGTGCCGGGCGCCGAAACACTTTGAAGCCGAAAGCGACCTCTTATGGATATTGGCCTTGCCAAGTCAACCGCCGAAACCTGGTTCCAGTCTTTGCGTGATGAAATTTGCGCCTCTTACGAACAATTGGAAGACGAGCTAACGGGCACATTCTCCGACCGGCCTGCTGGTCGCTTCGAACGCACCCCCTGGGCACGCGGCGAAGACGGGGAAGAAAAAGGCGGCGGCATCATGTCCGTCATGAAAGGTCGCGTCTTTGAAAAAGTCGGAGTCCATACCTCAAGCGTCTTTGGCGAGTTCTCTGAAGAGTTTCGCGCTCAAATTCCAGGCGCGGACGAAGACCCTCGTTTTTGGGCAAGTGGTATTTCGCTTATTGCCCATCCCCAAAACCCGCATGTGCCAGCCGTTCACATGAACACCCGCATGATCGTCACCACCAAATGGTGGTTCGGCGGTGGTGCGGATCTCACACCCATTCTTGATCGCAACCGCACCCAAGAGCATAAAGATACGCTGGATTTTCATGCCGCCATGCAGACGCCGTGTGACGCGCACGGCGATGATTATTACGAACGCTTCAAAAAATGGTGCGACGAATATTTTTTCCTACCCCACCGCAATGAGCCGCGCGGCATTGGTGGAATTTTCTATGACCGCCTAAACAATGGGGACTGGGACAAGGACTTTGCCTTCACCCAAGATGTGGGCCGTGCCTTCCGCGACATCTATCCAGAGCTTGTGCGCCGTCACATCAACGAACCCTGGACGGAAGCAGACCGCGAAGAACAACTCATTCGTCGCGGACGTTACGTTGAGTTTAATCTGCTGTATGACCGCGGCACGACGTTTGGCCTCAAAACCGGTGGCAATGTGGATTCAATCCTGTCGTCCATGCCACCAGAAGTTAAATGGCCGTGAGGCAAACCCAAACAGGTATTGAGAGATGATTCAGATAAGCAAAAAAGAGCTTCTGAAATTCTATGATGAGAAAGGTGTGCGCACAAAGCACATCGGGAAATACGATGCGAGCCCTGGCTCTCACGTGAGTGCCATTACCGGGCTGATCGGCGAGGATTTGGTTCTCGGCCTGTTCCAGCATTATTGGGAGAAAAAATGCGATGGCAACACTTCAGAGATCCTGAGTTACCACTGCAGAGAAGAAAAACCTCGAAAACACAAATTAGATGCATGGCTCCTTTGCACAACAGCGAAAGGTCGGCGCACCCTTTACCAAACAGAAATAAAGAACTGGAGTTCGCACTCCAGAGGAATGGGAACATACCAAAAACCGGAAAACAACGCCAAAGCATCAGAGCGGTGGCAGCGATTGATCGAATCCGGCAAGAACGAAGCTCTCAGCAAGGTAACGTTCACGCCACGAATATCCGACATCAAGGACAAGAAGGATACGTCAGGCAAGAAGGTCAACAGCTTGAAGCCTAAACCGCTCTTATGTATGTGGTCGCCGTTTGCGACAAAAACAGCCAATAATGAGTGCTTCTTTAAAGAAAATGACAGAAATCGCGACCTATGCGGCGTCGATGTCTTTTCTGCGTCGCTTTATCTGAGGTCGCCAAATACCAATGATCAAATCCACATCAATGCTCCTCGCGTGACACATAGACTGCGGCTCCTAAATAATATCATGCACCAGCTCGACCAAAGTTAGTTCAGCCACGAACCTAATACACCGTTGCTTGCACAACAGCCTTCAAGCGCTCAATGATCGAAAACTCATCATCTGTGAAGCCTGCGTCTATCCACCATTCTTCGACTTCGCGATAGACGCGGCCCATTTCTGGTCCTTCAGGCACGCCTGCGGCCTTCATCATGGACCCTGAGAGCAGAAACGACGGACGCTCCCAACTGTCTGCGATTGCCAACAGTGCGCGCCATTGCATGGCATTGGCACCTTTTTTGTCGCTCGCCCACCCAAGCATGACGCGGTCTTTGAAACATTGCACACCCATCGTATAGAGCGCGCGGTGCACTTCCCGAACAGAGAGATAACAAACAATCTTTGTCTGATCTGTTTGCATCGCCTTGATCCGCGCCGCATCTTTTTTCGATAGTCGCAACCGCGCCGCCATGGCATCTGCGGCGTCGGCATCCAGCTCAACAGCACTGCTAAGACGCAACACAGCATCCGATACAAAAAGCTGACGGGCTTCAATATCCACCAACGCTTCAAACCGCGCCAATACTGTTGCCTCAGGGAAGACCAGTGGCAATATGCCCGTCGCCGCCATTTGGCGCACGGCCTCACTTGCTTCATCCGCACCCAGCAGATTCAACAGTTCCGCTTGAACCCGCTCTGCTGAAAGTTGGGCAAGGCCTGCCTTTTCTTCCGCACAAGCTTTCAGGCCCACCGGATCAAGAGCACCGCTTCCATAGTGCGCGTGGAAACGAAAGAACCGTAGAATACGCAAATAATCTTCTTGGATGCGCGCATGGGGATCACCAATAAAACGCACAACGCGTGCGTTCAAGTCATCGCGCCCACCAAGCGGGTCATGCACTGTGCCGCCAATATCCGCGTAAAGCGCATTCATGGTGAAGTCGCGACGTTTGGCGTCTTCCACCCAGTCACCTGTGAAGGCCACATCGGCATGGCGCCCATCTGTGGCCACATCCACACGCAATGTGGTGATTTCAAAATGACGCCCCTCAAGCACAGCTGTCACCGTGCCGTGCTCAATACCGGTCGGCACAACCTTCACACCAGCGGCTTCCAACAGCATGGTCACTTCTTCCGGACTATGAACCGTGGCGATATCAATATCGCCAACGGTTTCCATCAGAAGCGCATTGCGCACACAGCCACCAACAAACAGGGCGTCTCCTTCGTCAGCACCAATGGCTTTCATCACTGTTTGCGTGGCGTGATCTTTCAACCACTCATGAACCGCCAATTCACCCTTTTTTTCATCGGCCATCAGTTGTCTTCCCGCATACCACCCGGCTGGATCGCACCATCAATCAATCGCGCAGGTTCATAGACATCATTTGTTTCCAACCCCGTAAAATAGCCAAGCACCACCATGCTGCCCACGCCAAGCGTCAGCCCCACAACAACAAGCCAGCCAAAGGGCGCATCTGCCCATTCACGGTTCGGTTGGTGCTCAATGCGACGTGTAACGACCACAAAAATCCAATAGGTCGCAAACGGCAGCAGGAAAAACAGGAAGTTGATAAAAAATCGTGTCATTTCTCTTTTACCCGATCATGAAGGTTTCGGATCATACCCGCTGTCGCGCCCCAGATGTAATGGCCTTGATAGGGCATGGCATAATAAGCACGGCGTTTACCACGCCAAAAAACCGAATGCCGCTCGTGATTATCCGCATTGAGCAAGAATGCTAAAGGCACTTCAAACATCTCAGCCACTTCACCCGGATCTGCTGTTAGGGAGAAACCAGGTCGAACAAACGAAATGACCGGCAGGATGCGAAATCCGGTGCCAGTCTCATAAGGGTCAAGAAAGCCCGCCACGTCGACAAAGGAACGATCAAGCCCGACTTCTTCTTCCGCCTCGCGAAGGGCGGCCTCTACCAGTGTCTCACCCGGTTCAACCTTGCCTCCGGGAAAAGCCACTTGGCCCGAATGCGAGTTCAAATGGTCTGCACGCCGGGTCAACAAAACAGTCGGTCCTGTTTCATGTACAATAATCGGCACCAAAACAGCCGCTAGACGCAATTTGCTGTGATCACGCTCCTCAATCCAATCATCTGGATTGAGATCATGGTCACCACGCGCACTTGCAATTACGGGTGCCAAAACACGTTCAACACTTGGCATCTCAACATCAATGCGTGTTGAGATCAGGGCTCGATAGTCTTCCATATGTCTCAGACCACCAATTCACCAACGGGCATGAACGGATAAAACGCACCCGAACTCCAAACGCCAAACCACATGGCACCATCCACTTTTTCTTCAACACCCAGCTCAACCAAGTCATAAAAGACTGCCCGGTTGATCAGGGCTTCAAGGCGGCCACGCATCAATACATAGGGAGCGGGCTCTCCAGTTTTCCGATCCACAACAAAGCGCAACGGATGCTCTTCATCGACGATTACATCGTCCCCGACGCTCGTGGTGAAGCTCAACACTTGGCCCTGTCCGGTGCCGTTCGCCTTCATGGCAACGGCTAAAAACGGAACATCGTCAACGGTTATGCCAATCTTCTCAACCGGCGTAACGAGGAAATAATCATCACCATCACGGCGAAGAACAGTTGAAAACAGGCGCACCAGACGTTCACGCCCGATCGGTGACCCAAGGTAATGCCATGTGCCGTCTCTTTTGATCGCCATGTCCAGATCGCCGCAAAATGGCGGGTTCCACAAATGCACAGGAGGCAACCCACGCGCTTTTTCTCCAGCCGCTGTTGCCTGTCCGAGCCCCTTCAGGACCTCGGTTGGTGCCCGCGCTGCATCTGTTTTTTCATCGTTAGTCATCAAATATCTACCGTCTCACAACCTTGTCATAAGCCCATCAGTATGCACGAGGCCCGCCTGACGCCATAATAGTCCAGGTCAAGGGTCATATTGGAGCCATATTGACCCTAAATAGGTATGGTGCACATGTGGATGCAACTCCCATTAAGCTATCCCGCATGACAAAATAGATGTCGATTCTCCGCGCAACCGGGCGAGACGCCTGGGCGCCAACATATATGTAGGACAATGCAGACAGTCAGTGAAATCAGTTCCGGCCAAGAAGAGGGCGACATCGTTCAAGCTATTGAGGCGGCGGGCAAGAAAATCGCCCTAGCCAAAAGCGCCATCGGAGAAGTTGTCTTCGGACAAGAAACCGTCATCGATCAGACCCTCATAACTGTTCTGGCGGGCGGGCATGCTCTGTTGGTTGGCGTGCCAGGTCTCGCCAAAACTTTGCTGGTCCACACCATGGGCACTGTATTGGGGCTGGATGACAAGCGTGTTCAGTTTACGCCCGACCTTATGCCTGCCGACATTGTAGGTTCTGAAGTGCTGGAAGAAGGCGAAAACGGCAAGCGCAGCTTCCGCTTTATCCCGGGCCCTGTTTTCTGCCAGCTCCTGATGGCCGATGAAATCAACCGCGCCAGTCCACGCACGCAGTCTGCCTTGTTGCAGGCCATGCAAGAACATCACGTCACAGTCGCAGGACAACGCCACGAATTGCCATGTCCATTTCATGTGCTAGCCACGCAAAACCCTCTGGAACAAGAAGGCACATACCCTCTTCCCGAAGCACAGCTCGACCGCTTCTTGATGGAAATTGATGTCCACTACCCAGACATTGAAGCGGAGCGCCGCATGCTGCTCGCCACCACAGGGGCGCAAGAGGTCAAAGCCAAACAAGTCCTAACAGTTGAAGAGCTTGTCGCCATCCAGCGCCTCGTCCGTCGCATTCCCGTTGGTGAAAAAACAATTGACGCCATTTTGGAATTGGTCAGCAGCGCCCGCCCCCACGAAGGGGGCATTGAAGAAGTCAAGGCTCACGTCGCCTGGGGCCCAGGCCCCCGGGCAAGTCAGGCACTTATGCTTGCCGTGCGTGTGCGAGCCCTCATGGACGGACGTTTTGCTCCCTCAATCGACGATGTGGTCGCACTCGCCGAACCAATTTTGCGCCATCGCATGGCATTGAATTTCGCCGCACGGGCAGAAGGTGTTTCAACCGCCGGTGTCATTGACCGCCTCGCTCAGCGATTAGGTTGATCGTTCAATGCCCATCTCGCCCCCCACTCCCACACAGGCCTCTACGCTGGCGCGCGCCCAAACACTGGGCTCAACTCTGCCCGCGTTAATGGCACAGGCCGAGCGGGTGGCAAACACGGTGCAACAAGGCACCCATGGTCGTAGACGTGTTGGACCCGGCGAGAGCTTTTGGCAATTCAGACGCTTTAGTACGGGAGATACCGCAAGTGCCATCGACTGGAGACAATCAGCACGGTCACAGCATTTGTTTGTGCGGGAAAATGAGTGGGACGCCGCACAAAGCGCTTGGATTTGGTGTGACCGCTCGGCATCAATGGATTATCGCTCGACGTTTTCCGATACGAAAAAGAAAGACCGTGCATTGGTTCTCAGTCTGGCTCTTGCAAGTCTGCTCACCCGAGGTGGCGAACGAGTAGCAGCACTCGGTGCGGACGCAAGGCCCTCAAGTGGTCGCAACACGCTCGCCCAGATGGCCGAACATTGGATAGGTGATGAAAACGCAAACACTGAACACGCAGGCTTCCCACCCATGCAGCCTCTGCCGCGTTATGCATCTCTCATTCTCATTGGCGATTTTCTAGAGCCTGCAGATGAGCTGGTGGCGCGATTACGCGCGCTAGCCCACACGGGTGCGCGTGGACATTTGCTCCAGGTCCTCGATCCTGCAGAAATCGATCTGCCCTTTGAAGGCCGCACAGAATTCGAAGGCGTTGAAGAAGACTTGAAATTGCTTGTCGGTCGCGCAGAGGGCTTGCGCACTGCCTACAAACGCAGATTGGCAGCCCATCAAGACCAATTGGCCGAAATGGCGCGCAGTGTCGGCTGGAGTTTTGCCACGCACCGCACCAACAATCCAGCAACCAGTGCGCTACTATCGCTCTATACGGTCATTTCCGGCTTGGGCGACGCGGCCAACGCAAAGGCACGCACATGATCGAGCTCGGCGCGCTTGCATTCGCCACTCCGTGGGCCCTGCTGGGACTATTGTCTCTCCCAATCATTTGGTGGTTGTTGCGTGTCACACCGCCAGCGCCAAAGCGCATCCGCTTTCCAGCGATCCGGCTTCTGCTTGGCCTGGCACCTGAAACAGAAACGCCAGCACACACACCCTGGTGGCTGTTACTTCTGCGCCTGTTGATTGCAGCTTTGCTCATCATCGCATTTGCCAATCCTCTATGGCGTCCTGCCGAACGCTTGGCGGGTAGCGGTCCCCTTCTCATTTTGATCGATAATGGCTGGACGTCCGCTGGCGATTGGCCATCGCGCGTGAAGCTTGCAGAAAGCCTCATAGATCAAGCATCCCGCGCAGATCGTCGTATCGCTGTCGTCGGCACGGTTTCTGAGTTTGCAACAAATGCCATTTCATTTGAAACAGATGACGCGGCTCTCAGGCAACTGCAAACGCTCACTTTGGCCCCTCTCCTTCCATACAGAACTGACGCGCTTGAACGCATTGAAATGCTCTTTGAGAAGCCAGAACAAGTGATTTGGATTTCAGATGGGCTAGATCATGGTTTTGCAGAAGGGTTCACAGAAAGATTGGCGAGCCTTGGCATCAGCCTTGACCTCATTGAGCCCGCACTGCGCGACCATTCTCTCGTTTTAATACCGCCTGAAACAGGCACAGGCCCAATCATCGTTCCTGTGCAACGCTTATCTACGGCGGCAATCAGTGAAGGCGGCCTCACGGCCCTTGCGCAAGATGGGCGTCCCCTTGGCCACGCACCGTTTACATTTGAGCCCACCGAACTGCGAACAGAGGCAACCTTCACGCTGCCGCTAGAATTGCGGAACGAGATTTCGCGCATCGTGCTTGATGCAAATACAACAGCGGGAAGCACCATTCTGCTTGATGAGCGGTGGCGCCGTCGCACACTCGGCATGGTGTCAGGTACCGATACAGATCAACCACTGCTATCAGAACTTTATTATCTTGAGCGCGCACTTGAACCCTATGTGGATGTGAGGACACCGCGCACGATTTCTGATGATGAAACACCGATCGCCAACCTTCTCACCGAACCTTTATCGATCTTGCTGCTGGCTGATCTCGGACGCCTTGCCAATTTAGATGTTGAGCTGGTCAGTGAATGGGTCAAATCAGGCGGCGTTCTCGTACGCTTTGCAGGGCCCCGCCTGGCCGCCCAAGCAGACCCTCTTATTCCAGTGCCCTTGCGTGAGGGTGGTCGTGAACTTGGCGGCGCATTATCCTGGACTGAACCACAACACCTATCGCCTTTTGGTCCCAATAGCCCCTTTGTTGGCATCTCCATTCCAGAGGAAGTCACGGTTAAGCGTCAGGTACTGGCTGATCCGCGAAGCGATCTCACCCGCTACACTTGGGCGCGGCTGGAAGACGGCACGCCTCTGGTTACAGCCCGTGCGGATGGCGACGGCTGGATTGTCCTCATCCATGTGACAGCTAACACGGAATGGTCAAACCTTGCTCTTTCAGGCCTCTATGTAGACATGTTGCGTCGTCTACTTGATCTCTCTCAAGGCGTTGCGGGCGCTGACAGCCGCGACACTGGGGGCACCGGCGGCATTGCTTTAACACCACGCGAAACCCTCGATGCGTATGGACAGCTCTCCACTCCACCGCCATGGGCAACTCCCATTAGCCGCACCGACATTGCGACGGCATCTCCATCGCGCGTACACCCGCCAGGGCTATACGGCAATGCAGGCGCGGCTCGCGCGCTGAATGCAACATCAGCAGCAACTGAGTTAAAGGCACTACCTTCCCTATCGGGGCTCACCTCACGGCGCACCTTCAAGCAAGGGAATGAGGCCCGGCTCAAACCCGCTCTACTGATGAGCGCCTTTTTGCTTCTGATCCTCGATGGTCTTATTGCTCTGCTTTTGACAGGACGTCTCGCCACGTTAAAAACATCCCGTACCACGGCAATCATCGTCGGTGCCCTGTTTGCAGGAACGGCAATGCTGTTCACTAGCGTCACTTCAGGTTTCGCTAAAGACGTTGAAGTCGAGGACGCCACAGCCCTCGCCGCCGTTTTGGAGACGCATCTGGCTTACGTGATAACGGGCGATGATACGCTCGATGAGATCAGCCGATCTGGGCTCGCCGGGCTCAGCGCGACAATTCAGAACCGGACAGCCCTTGAGCCAGGCGCACCGATTGGCGTCAATGTAGAGCGGGACGAACTGGCTTTCTTCCCGCTGCTCTATTGGCCCATCGACGACAATCAGCCTGCACTGTCTGACGCAGCCCTTGCCCGCGTTGACGCTTATATGAAACGTGGCGGCACGATCCTCTTTGATACCCGTGATCAAGATCGCAGCATTCGAGGTCTCACGACGCGATCAGGGGCGGCGTTGCAAGACCTTCTATCGCGTCTCGACATACCGCCACTCGAGCCCGTGCCCGACACGCATGTGCTCAACAAGGCCTTTTACCTTCTCAGCGATTATCCTGGTCGATGGGACGGAGGGGCACTTTGGATAGAGCGCACACGCACAACCGGAAGTGCCGACAACAGCAACGACGGCGTATCGTCTATCCTGATCGGCTCCAACGACTATGCAAGCGCATGGGCACGAGATGCCTCCGGGCGCCCCCTGTATGCGGCCATTCCGGGTGGCGAACGGCAGCGCGAAATCGCCGCTCGGTTTGGCATCAACCTCGTAATGTATGCACTGACGGGTAATTATAAAGCAGACCAGGTTCATTTCCCGGCCCTTTTAGAACGGTTAGGCCAATGATCAACACTTTGGCCAACTTGCGCGAGGGACGGTCAAGATGAATTGGACCTTTGTCGCCGATCCTTTGATTGCGCCTTTCTGGCTCATAGCCGCCGGAGTGTTAGCAACCATCGCAATGGTTTTCAGTGCCTGGCTGCACGCTCCGGGCACACTTTACCGTAGTGTTGCACTCGCAACGCTCATAGCGATCATGGCAAACCCAACATTACGCGAAGAAGACCGCACTCCCATCAACGACGTTGCCGTCCTGCTCATCGACGACAGCGCCAGCATGAGGCTGGGAACACGGCTTCAAGATCGCGACAGTGCCATCGAAACCCTAAAACGCGACCTTGATCTGCTACCCGCGCTCGACGTTCGCATAGTTGAAAGTGCCGATGTCGCGCAGGATGGTGGCACAGCGTTGTTTAGCGCCCTAGATCAGACCATCGCTGATTTGCCGCGTGACAGGCTCGCCGGTGTTTTAGTTGTCACCGATGGGCAAGTGCATGATGCACCAGACAAGCTAGCCGCCTTAGGAATTGACGCTCCATTCCACGCCGTGCTCGTCGGCAACCCAAATGCCGAAGATCGCAAACTCATCGTTGAAGAAGCGCCACGCTTTGGCATCGTCAATGAACAAGTGACAATCCGTTTTCGCGTTGAAGAAAATGCGAAAACGGCACAATCCATTCCGGTTCGCGTGGAACGCAATGGCGAATTGCTAAGCGAGCTACAGGTAACGCCCGGCGAGAGCATTTCAACAGAAATAATTGTGCCCCATGCCGGTGAAAACGTGCTGGAAATCACAGCTGCCTCCGGACCAAACGAACTAACGGACCAGAACAATAAGGTCACCTTGGTCATGACAGGCATTCGCGACCGCCTGCGTGTGTTGCTGGTGTCAGGTGAACCCCATGCGGGAGAGCGAACATGGCGCAACCTACTAAAAGCCGACCCGTCGGTTGACCTTGTTCACTTCACCATTCTCCGTCCGCCAGAGAAACAAGACGGAACGCCTATCTCTGAATTGTCGCTGATTGCTTTTCCAACGCGTGAGCTATTTTCGACAAAGCTTGATGGCTTCGACCTCATCATCTTTGATCGCTATCGGCGCCGTGGCGTCTTGCCCATCGTCTATCTGGCAAACGTTGCCCGTTATGTCGAAAACGGCGGCGCTATTCTGGCGGCCGCAGGGCCAGCCTTTGCCTCGCCCTTTTCAATTTACCGCACCCCATTGGCGGCCATATTACCAGCCCAGCCAACCGGACAAGTGCTTGAGCAAGGATACCGCGCAGGCATAACAGATGAAGGCAGACGGCATCCTGTGACTGCGGGCTTGCCGGGTGGCAATGTGTTGCCTCCCAACTGGGGGCGGTGGTTCCGCCTCATTGAAGCCAACGCACCACAAGGGCGAACCCTGATGAACGGGCCTGACGACACCCCGCTTGTGGTCTTGGATACGGTGGGTAAAGGGCGTGTTGCACAGCTGCTCTCTGATCACGCTTGGCTTTGGACCCGTGGGTTTGACGGCGGCGGTCCACAGGCTGAATTACTCAGACGCTTGGCTCATTGGCTAATGAGAGAACCAGATCTGGAAGAAGAACAACTCTTAGCCCAAAGTGACAATGGCACCTTGATGGTTGAACGCCGGACAATGGCGTCTGAGATCGAACCGGTAACAATAACTCTGCCCTCTGGCAATAAAGAGGAACTAGAACTCGCCGAAACAGCACCAGGGCGATTTGCAGGAAGATTTGAAGCTGCAGAACTCGGCCTCTATCAAGTCACAGATGGTGAGTTACGTGCGGTTGCGTCCCTGGGGCCAGATAACCCTCGCGAATTTGAAGACGTGGGTGCCATCGCTGAACAGCTGGCGCCCCTCGCCGACGAAACCAATGGCGGAGTCTTTTGGCTCAACGAACAAGGCGCATCGCCGTCGCTCAGAGGTGTACGCCCAGGAAGAGACGCGGCGGGAAACGATTGGGCGGGCTTACGTCAAAACGCTGGTTACACACTCCAGTCGGTGTCACAAGTCCCGCTCTTCTCGCCCCTGCTGGCACTGCCACTGATGATCGCATTGATCCTCTTAGGCTGGAGACGTGAAGGTCGCTAATGCCTTCCCTTTCACAGTCCAATTCGCCTATTGGGATTTTTCGACCGCACCCTCCACGCCTTCAAAAGAACCGGGCTGCAATTCGCAAACAAGCAAACGCGACTTGTCCACTGGGCCTGGAAGTGTCAGCCTTCCTTGCGGAACTTGGACAAACCCCGCCTTCGCATAATATGGCAAATCACCAACTAGGATAACCAGTGAGTGACCCAGCGTCCCTGCTACATCCAGGCTCACGCGCATCAGGTCTTGCCCTCCGCCGCAGCCGCGCACAGAAGGGTCCATCGCAAGGGGTCCCAACAGAAGCCCTTGCTTGCCACCAATGTGAACGGGAGAAAAACGAATACTACCGACCATCCGCCGCGCGTCGCCTTCACCCGCGAAGGCAACGAAGCAAAGCTCCTTGATGGGTTTAACGCCCTCGCGCAAACGATATGCCGTTTTCACATAACGACCAGGACCAAAACTCAATTCATGAAGTGCATCAATTTCGGGGCCGTGTTCCGGCGCTTCAGGGAGGATATCGAACAACATGGACATTACTTTCGAAACGGCAATCAACGAAGAAGTCGCAAGGCTGCGATGCCCTCGTCACTCCTCAGCCGTTTAAAGGAAACTTGGTGCGCGCAGCCTTGTACAGAGGCAGTGTGTGCCTCCGGTACTACGTCGTCGTCGCAATGTGCCTTGAGCGGCCATCGTCCATTCCTCATTTGCGCCTATCATAAGAACTGCGCTCCTTTTGAAGTAGCAGGCTTAAAAGCGCCCGTCTACAAAAACCACTGCTTCTTCCCTTTTTCAACGACAACATGCCGCAGCGTCAGCCACTCAATCCACTGGTGGCCGTCAAAAGGACTGGCCGCACCCCGCTTGCATCGGCTAACTTCACCGCCAACGAATTGTTCGCACCCCTCTTCAGGGCAAGCGATAAAAACAGAGGAGATAGGACATGGGATTGCTTGATGGAAAAGTCATTCTGGTCACAGGCGCAGCAAACGGCATTGGCAAAGAATGCGCGCTGATCGCAGCACGCCAGGGTGCAAAAGTTGTCGTCAACGATCTGGGCGGCAGCGTCACGGGTGGCGACGAAGGCAGTGCCGACCCTGCTCAACAAGTGGTTGATGAGATCAAAGCCGCGGGTGGCGACGCCATTGCGAACTCCGACAGCGTTGCACTTAAAGGCGGTGCAGAGCACATGATCCAACAAGCCATGGATGAATTTGGAGGCTTGCACTCCATCATCAGCCCTGCTGGCATCTTGCGCGATGGCATGTTCCACAAAATGGCTGATGAAGATTGGGACTCCGTTTTGGAAGTCCACCTCAAAGGCTCTTACAATATGACCCGCTCGGCGATTGAGCATTTCCGCAAACAAGAAGAAGGCAATTTCACCCTCTTCACCTCCACATCAGGATTGATCGGAAACATCGGCCAGGCAAACTATGCCGCTGCAAAAATGGGCATCGTAGGCCTTTCGCGCATCATCGCCATGGAAGGCGCTATGAAAAACGTGCGCTCCAACGTCATCGCACCCTTTGCCTGGACGCGAATGATCGCAACCATCCCGGTGAAAGATGAAGCATCTGCACAGCGCGTTGACCGCATGAAAAATGCAATGCGTGCCGATCAAGTGGCCAATGTTGCCATTGGTCTGTCAGCACCAGATTGCGATGTGAGCGGACAGATCTTCTCAGTTCGCGGCAATGAAGTTTTCCTCTTCAGCCAGCCACGTCCCGTGCGCGCAATGACCCGCATGGAAGGCTGGACACCGGAAACACTGCTCTCACATGGCTTCCCTGCCATGAAAGGGGACATGGCGGACCTTGGCAACACAGCCTCTGTATTCACTTGGGAACCAGTGTAAGCAACACATTATCGACGTAAAATGAGCCGCCAGCCTGGAAATCGGTTGGCGGTTTTTTTATGAGCTACCGGCGCCACGCTGTTCGGTCAGTTGCAAATTGCTCCACCAGATAATCAACAAAGACACGAACCTTTGTCGGCACATGGCGACGGCTCGGATAAATCGCATGACACATCAATTTCGTCTCTGCCCATTCGGACAATAACGGTTCAAGCGCCCCGCTCGCGACATCGTCCGCGACCAGGAAATCCGGTAAATAGGCAAGACCAACACCGCCGCGCACCATCGCCACGGTCATTTCCCCATTGTTACTCACCACAGGTCCAGAAATCGGTACACGCACAGGGTCCTGTCCCGACTTGTGAAACGTCCATACATTCTGTCGATCAGCCAAACTGTACCGAACACACGGATAGTTTTTCAGATCACTAGGATGGGTCGGACGTCCAACTCTATCGAGATAGTCCGGTGAACCGATAAGCATGGATCTAATCGGCGTGATGGCGCGCGCAATGAGGGATGAGTCCAGCATGGTCGAGATCCGCAAGCCCACGTCAAACCCCTCATCCACCAGATCAATCCGCCGGTCATCAAGTTCCAACTGCACCGTCAAGTTAGGGTGTGCCTCAATGAAATTTGGCATCACGTGGCCAAGTTGAGAAATACCAAACGACATGGGCGCACTCACCCTCAACGTTCCACTCACCGCTGCTTCCAACTGCGTGGCGGCAAGCTCCGCCTCCTCCGCTTCGGCGACAATGCGTTGACACCGGACCAGCACGGCGGCGCCTGCCTCTGTCAGACTGAGTTTTCGCGTGGTCCGGTTGAGCAGCCGCACGCCGAGGCTCGTCTCCAAACTGGAGACTTGGCGACTGACCGCTGATTTGGACGAGTTCAATGCGGAGGCTGCCGCTGTGAAGCTCTCCAGTTCCGCGACTTTTGCAAAGGTCACGAGCAGATTAAGATCTGTAAGCATAATTGTTCCATTTTTAGCAACAATATGTTCCTATATGAACATATTATAATTTTCTGGGAAACAACTATCTTTCGTCGCAAGGAACAACGCCACGTCAACCGATCAGCGGTGACCCGGCAAATTGCGGAGAACATGCCATGTCTACAAGAACCACCAAAATCCTCGTCCTCTACCACTCCTCCTATGGCCACATCGAAACACTCGCTTCTGCCATCGCAAAAGGGGCGACCAGTGAAGCAAACGTAGAAGTGACGTTGAAGCGTGTTCCTGAGCTGATGAACGCCGATCAGATGGCTGCGGCTGGCATGCAAACAGATCATGCCGTAGCAGAGGCCTCGCCTGGTGACTTGGCTGATTATGATGGCATCATCTTTGGCACCCCCACCCGCTTCGGCAACATGTCGAGCCAGATGCGCTCTTTCCTTGACCAGACAGGAGGTCTTTGGGCCAAGGGCGCCTTGGTCGGTAAAGTTGGCAGCGTCTTTGTCTCCACGGGCACCGGCGGTGGCAGTGAAACCACCATCACCTCTTTCCACTCAACGCTGCTTCACCACGGAATGGTAATCGCCGGTGTGCCTTACGCAGTCCCAGAGCTAACCGACCTGAGCGTTGTGAAAGGTGGCAGCCCTTATGGTGCCGCAACAATCGCTGGAGCAGATGGCAGCCGCGCTCCCGTCGCACAAGAGCTCGTAATTGCTGAATTCCAGGGCGCACATGTTGCGCGTCTTGCCAGCAAGTTGAACGCATAGACGACCGCAAGGAGAAAGTTCATGGGCCTATTAGTTGACGGAAAATGGCAGGACAAATGGTATGAGACCAAGTCCAATGACGGTCACTTCAAACGCGCAGCATCCAGCTTCAGAAACTGGGTCACACAAGATGGTGCGGCAGGACCAACTGGAACCGCTGGTTTCAAAGCGGAAAGCGGTCGCTATCATCTTTATGTTTCTTACGCTTGCCCTTGGGCCCACCGAGCACTTATTTTTCGTTCCCTCAAAGGGTTAGAAAAACACATCAGTCTGTCAGTCGTTCACCCACTGATGGGTGCCGAAGGCTGGACCTTTCAAGAAGATGAAGGGACAGAGCCGGACACAATCAACAATGCGAAATTGTTGCATGAGGTTTACACAAAAGCAGGTCCAACGTTTACAGGACGGGTCACTGTTCCGGTTTTGTGGGACAGACAAACCAATACGATCGTGAACAATGAATCCTCTGAGATCATTCGCATGTTCAATGAGGCATTCAACGCACTGCCAGACGTGAAGGCCGAACTGGATTTCGCACCAGCACGCCTGCTGCCTCAAATCGATGAGATCAATGCCCGAATTTATGACCGTGTGAACAATGGTGTCTACAAAGCAGGATTTGCTACAACGCAAGACGCCTATGAAGAAGCTATCAGCAACCTGTTTGATGAATTGGATGTATTAGAGCAGCACTTGACGACAAGCCGCTACCTCGTCGGCGACACCTTGACAGAGGCCGACTGGCGTCTCTTCACAACTCTTGTTCGGTTTGATCCTGTTTATGTTGGCCATTTCAAATGCAACATCCGACGCATTGCAGATTATCCCAATCTCAACAATTACCTGCGTGAACTTTACCAAGTAGCGGGTGTCGCTAAGACCACAAACATCGATCATATCAAACGGCATTATTATGAGAGCCACACAATGATCAACCCAACTACCATCGTGCCACTTGGCCCTAAGTTAGATTTGGACCAACCCCACGATAGAGATAAACTATCCGCTAATTGAAAAACCGCCTGACATTATTCAGATTGCGGTGCGCATCAAACCGGCGACGAAGCGGCAGTTGCTGATGAAAACGCAGCAATGCGGGTCTGTCCAATGAGCGAACGTGCCGTTCAACCGCGCCAATGATGCAAGGGTTACGATGATTATAACGCGCAACCCCTCGGTGATAATTTGCAGCACAGGCGCGCTGTGCCTGCCGGACAATGCGTACATGCTCTACGTTGAGCGCATTGAGATCACTCTCAGAAAATGGAGGCGCAGCGTAAGCAACGCTCAAGGACATCAACATGCTCGATGCCAAAACCAGAAAAACGAAAAATTGTTTCATTTCAATCTCCTTTTCATTTTTAGATCAGATCAGCGCCTATCATTCCACGATCCAGATCAATACCGCCTCACAACCATGTGACTCTCAAGCCCCCTCCCCCTAAACTCCAGAACAATAACTAAACAGGGGACGAAAAATGAGCGGATTCAAGGAATACGAAGACTATGACGCATTGGGTCTCGCGGAACTGGTCAGTAAAGGCGACGTGTCCCCCACAGAGCTTCTGGATGAAGCCATTGACCGAACAGAGAAGCTCAATCCAAAACTCAACGCCATCGTCCTGAAACACTATGATGAAGCAAAGCAGCTCATCGCTGATGGCTTGCCAGATGGCCCCTTCAAAGGCGTTCCCTTCCTCCTAAAAGACTTACACTTACTCTGGAAGGGAACCGTCACCTCCTTTGGTTCAGCCGCTTGGGACGGTTACGTCGCCGATCACAACACCACATTGACTGACCGCTATCTCAAATCCGGACTTGTTGTTTTTGGTAAAACAAATTCACCCGAGCTGGGCTTGGCAGGCACAACAGAACCGCGCCTTTATGGCGCAACCCACAACCCGTGGAACCTAGAGCACTCTCCCGGCGGTTCATCTGGTGGCGCGGCTGCAGCAGTAGCGGCAGGAATTTTGCCCGTTGCAAATGCTTCTGACGGTGGCGGTTCCATTCGTATTCCAGCTTCCGCTTGTGGCCTTTTTGGCATCAAGCCCACGCGTGGGCGCACCCCAATTGGCCCAGACAGAGGCGAAGGATGGGGGGGCATGTCAATCAGCCACGCCGTCTCCCGCACCGTGCGCGACAGCGCTGCCTTGTTGGACGCAACAACCGGCGAAGCACCTGGCGATCCTTATGCCTCACCCACTCCCGTCCGGTCTTTTCTCGAGGAAGTAAGCACCCCCACCGGAAAATTGCGCATTGCCTTCAACACCAAACGCCCGGACGGTAGCAAACCTGAAACTGAAATCGAACAAGCTATTTTGAATGCCGCCAAACTTTGCGAAGAACTTGGACACGACGTCGTGGAAGCCGCTCCAACCTTGGACCCACAAGCAATGGGGGATGCTCAAGCAACGCTGATCGGTGCAAATGTCGCCCTAACACTCCAACAAAGAGGCGAAGCTCTGGGGCGAAGTCTGACGCAAAACGATGTGGAAAACATCACCTGGCTCATTGCGGATACAGCCAAAAGCCGCTCAAGCGTGGATTACGCCAATGCCTCTCTCTTTATCCATCAGATGGGTCGCCTGATGGGCACGTTCATGAAAACCCATGATGTTTACTTATGCCCCGTACTCGGCACACCACCGCCAAAGCTCGGCGTTCTCAGCATGATGACGGAAGATGTGGGTGACTATCTTGAAAGCATTACGCGCATCATGCCCTATGCAGGTCTGTTCAATATGACAGGCCAACCTTCAATGTCTGTGCCTCTACATTGGACATCAGATGGACTGCCGGTTGGTGCCATGTTCACAGGGCGCTTCGGAGATGATGCCACGCTATTTCGCCTGGCCGCTCAGTTGGAAGAAGCCCTGCCATGGAAAAACCGTCGGCCGATAGTTTAAGAACCTGCCCAAAATTCAGGCGCAGGCAAACCATTCACGACCTCGCAAATACGGGCGCGCGTTGCGTCCGTCGTTGCCTCTGGTAACTCGTCGATCGCAAAGAAACCACTTTCAGCGATCTCCTGGTTTGGCTGCAGTTGCTGCTCAAAGGAGCGAAGCACATATAAAGCCACATGGTCTGACTTAAACTCCCGAAAATTCGCATAGAGTGCAAAAAGAGAAAGTTCCCCCGTCGGAGTGACACCAACCTCTTCATACAACTCTCGTGCTGCAGCGACCTTAATCGTTTCACCGCGCTCAACGCCGCCTCCTGGCAAGAACCATCCGGGCATGTAAGTGTGTCGAACCAACAACACCCGGTCTTTTGCATCAAATACCATGACGCGCGTTCCCACCGTCAAAGGCCGGGCAGCACGCCAATAAAGCCGCAGGAAAAAACGAATTACAGGAAATAGTGGGTACAAAACCCGCATCAAACAGTCCCTCACCTATCAACCGTGTTCATAACTTGTAAACCCTGACCCATTTACCGTCTAGGCATAGCAATTCCTCCGCCCGACGTCCCGTCATGGCGGCCAGGAGATGGGAGCAAGGCCATGGGTCTTTTGAACAAATTTTCCCGGAAACGGAACAAGCCGAGCGATACAATCGTACCAGCTCTTTCATCTCAAGAGGCAGTCACCCGTGCCATGCGCAACATGGCGAAAGGCGCACCCATTGCCGTGGCCAAAGCCGGGGCAGAAATTGCAACCGCCCTCAACACAGTTGAAACGGCGATCCTCGCAATCGATGCCATTTCGGATCAATTGATCGAAGCAGAACTTTTGGCCGACACCGCGCGCGACACGGAAAGTGTTGGCCGCCGCGCATTGATTGCCAACCGCTACATCGCCCTGTTGGACAAAATTTCCGACACGGTATGTCGTTCCGCTCACAACGGAATGAATTTGCTGGACGGTATTCAAACAGTATACGAAATAAAGTTGGACGCCGATGATCGCGCGTCCATCATATTGCATGGCGCCAATGTCACCGTTGACGCTGGCGGCCTGGGTCTCACACGACCACAAGAAGCCTTCGCAAGTCTTGTTGAAATTGAACGCACCATTGCTGAAATTGATGCAGCCCGTCGAACAACTTCACGCGTCGCTGATTTATTTTCAGACAGTGCGGCCGTCCTTGCAGAACGCCTCTCTCGTCTCGACCAGGATTTTGGCCCCAACGCCGCAATTGCATCGCAGCCATCAGGCGCCGCCCACTAAACAACACATTTACGCATTGCTAACCCTAACGCCTACCGCTTTGTTAACCAGCAATTGTTAATGTGACATTCAGCTCATGGGGAATGAGTGAGCCGGGTGGAGTAAATCAAATGCAACAAAAACCTGATGTGACACCACGCACCTCTTTTGGTGTGCCAGCAGAAATCATTGCTGTACCCCCAATCATTGAATTCAAAGGGATGGTGCCCACCGAAGCGCATGTGCGAATGGATCCTCGTGTTCTAGATCGCATCCACGACGTCGTGGCCGTGCTTCAAAGAGATTACACAGACGTCCTAGCGGGCCAGATTAAAAACCTCACCGACGCTTGTGCCACCCTTATCAACGACACAGAATCAGCCACGAAGGAAATATACGCCATATCTCATGAGATCAGAGGCATTGCCGGCACCTTCGCACGTCCTCTCGCAGGACAGGTCGCAGCCCACATTTGCGAATTTCTGGACGATCAATCTGGCGCTGTCGCGTCCACACCAGAGATGCTTCAAGAAAAAGTAGATGTCTTGGTTCAAATCGCAGGCCTTTCTCCCGAACCAGAAGGCCTCTTTGCAACTGTCGTTCTAGAGCGACTAAAGGACATGACACAATCTCATCAAATGCCCCCTCTCAATCTCAACGCAAAATTTGCGCGATGATCGGTAAGGCCAGATCAATGGAACAGACTACCCTTTCACCACTGCGCATTTTGATCGTTGATGACAGCGAGCAAATGCGGGACCTATTGACAGTCTTATTGGAAGCAATGGGCATTACAGATGTTCTAACTGCCAAAGATGGAGAAGAAGGTCACGCCCTCTTCCTGCAATCAGCACCAGACGTCATCATCACTGATGGCGCAATGAGCCCCATCGACGGTTATGAGCTGACGGATCGCATTCGCTCAGACCCTAAAAATCCCAATCCATATGTGCCCATCATCATGTTGTCCGGTCATTTGGAAGATAAAAACGTGCAACGCGCCCGCACGAGCGGTGTTAGCGAATATTTAGCAAAACCTGTGTCATCTGAGACGTTGTACGAACGCCTGATCGAAATCGTTGGCAACCCCTGCTATTTCATTCAGACACCGACTTATCTTGGTCCAGACAGACGACGTGCAACAGAAGACCTCTATCCAGGCGATGATCGTCGCACAGCGAACATTGTAGAAAAAACTGCCGATAATGTTGTTCCGTTGGGAAAAGCAAATAAATTTGGCCTGATCAAAAGCTATTCATAGACTTTCAATCAACGTCTTTGAGAAACTCCGCAAGAAGTGCATTAAAGAGCGCATCTTCTTCCCAAAAAGGCGCGTGTCCCGTTCCGTCAAACTCTTGCACTTTTCCACGCCACAGATTGCGGTATGAAAGCTTCTTCAGATAAGCAAGGCTGATAAAGGGATCTTCCGATCCATGCATCACAGCCAATGGCACAGCCAATGTTGCCGCGACCTCTTTTTGGTCATGCCCTCTGCCTGCCATCGCCGCCGCTAACATTTGCGAACGAAATCGTCCATCAGCGCGCTTGGCAGCATCAACCATCCAAGGTTTGAGCGCCAACCCAACACCCACGGCCTCCTGCGCGTAAGCCTCAGCTTCACTCGTTGAGAATTCCGGCTTAAAAGTTAGCTCCATATGCTCACTCGGCAGAAAGGCTGCGGCGAAGTCATCCGGATCAGCACCAAGAGGAGGCGTCCCCACAATCGCCACACCGCACACGCCAGGCCATTCAGCAGCCATCTGCAAAACGATATGCCCCCCCAACGACCAGCCAACCAACACCGCGCGCTTGATGTCGAGTGTTTTGAGAACCGCCAAAACCGCATCAGCAAAACCGTCAACTGCATAGGTAGCAACCGGATCAATTGCATTGTCACTTTGCCCATGCCCGGGTAGATCGACAGCAATTAAGCGCCGTCCCTCTGCAAACGGCGCAACCTCTTGACGGTCAAACATCTCTTTGCACGCCGAATTTCCATGCACAAAAAGCACCGGCACGCCGATTTCCGCGCCACGTGCCGCATGGTCCCAATAAGAAATTTCTCCGTGCGCGGTAGAAATACGTCCCGTTTCAGCCAATTCTTGCCCCACTTACGTTTCATAAAAATGACAGGTCCGTCATTTTTCTTACATTCACATTCTAAATATGTTTAGCATCTCTGCAATGGTCCCGGTGCCCCGTGTCGGACTTCTGAGTTTGGCATTCGCTGGAGATGATTTTGCCTTGGAGGAGGAAAGCCATGTCTACCAAACAAATCAACATCACAGTTGACCCTGCCTATGAGGCAGTCGCCCCTGATGATTTCCCTGCGATGATGGATGTCAAACGTTACGGCAATCGATCAACCGCTTTTGATAAAATCATCTCTGCAACCCACGACCATTTTTGGGATCCGCAAGACCCTAAATATGTCGACTTCACCCAGCCTTTCGATATGGAAAAAGAGTATCTGGTCAATCCAACCGGCGTCGCTGAATTGCGCACAGCCGTGAACGACAAGCTCACAGAAGACAAACGCATCCTTCTGACAAATCTCGATGTGCAATGGTCTCTCTCTTCCATTCTTCATGGGGAACAAGGCGCGCTCGCCCTCTCAGCAAGCCTGTGCCACATCTTGAAAGACCCTGGAGCACAAGAATATGCAGCTAACCAAACACGCGAAGAAGCGCGCCACGTCGCCGGCTTCTCCAACTACATCAAAGCCCGCTGGGGCAAGCCAGTTGCGGTCGGCCCAGCACTTGGCGGCCTTCTCACCGAGCTCGTGCTCTCTCCATTAGTATGGAAAAAAATTGTTGGCATGCAAATGCTCGTAGAAGGCTTGGCCATGGGAGCTTTCGCCACCTTCTACAAAGAATCCAATGATCCGCTTCTCACGCGCCTCATGCAACTCACCATGACAGACGAGGCCTTTCACCATAAGTTCGGAAAAATTTGGGCAGACAGAACAATTCCAAACCTAAAACCCGAAGAACGTGATCAGATCGAAGATTGGGCCTGGGAAGTGTTTGAGGTGCTGCTTTACAACCTGGGCAGCCCTGAGCAGAAAAAACACATTTACGCAGCCGTCGGTCTGGACTGGGAGTGGGTTCAAAGCGCCTTCATGGAAGCCATGACCGACACAGCCATGCGCGAAGACATGCAGGAAGCCACCAACATTTTCCGTGTACTGATCAAGACATTGTTGAAAGGTGGCATCATCACAGAGCGCACATCTTCAAACTATGCTGCTTTCATTGATATGAAAGAACTTCACTCAGAAGGCGACCGCATGGTGGGAGATGACATCGCGGAAGATGGCATAAAGTTCCTGCGCGAATTGAACGGAAACACAAACAAATACCTGTCGCTGGAAAGCATGACAGCAGCCGAGTAAATGCAACACCAATTTGTGAAATCAAGGCAGTGCAGAAATGCGCTGCCTTTTTTGACACCTGCCCAGAGGGTGTTGCTCACGGTTGCCGCGACGTCAAAGCGTGAGGTACGCCAAAAAAACCTCATAAAACCCACCGGTTTCTCGTGACCTCTCCTCGTCAACCGCTATATTTGGCCTCAAATGAGCAAAACGCTCTGACGAAATTCCTTGGGAGGAAACGATGGCCTGGAACTACGGCGACATACTGGACACAATTGCGACCGCACTACCTCAGGACGCACCTGCACTGATCCACGGTGATCGCGTGATCACCTGGGGCGAAACCACCAAACGCAGCAACAATCTCGCCAATGCACTAATCGAGCGCGGCGCGCAACCAGGTGACAAAATTGCCTTCTATATGCGCAATCGCCCGGAGTATATGGAAACATTGGCGGCTAGTTTTAAGTCGCGAACGACACACGTCAACGTCAACTATCGCTACAAAGCCGATGAAGTCTTCTACATCTTCGATAATTCAGATGCCCAAGCCATCGTCTATGGCTCAGAATTTCGCGATATTATCGTTGAGTTGAAAGACCGCCTCACCAAGGTCAAGACCTTCATCGAAATATCTGAAGATGGCACCATCGCAAGCTTTGCAGAAAACTATAATGATGTGGTGGCCAAGGGAGACGGCGCAGCGCTCGATATTCAACGCTCCCCGGACGACCAACTGTTCATCTATACCGGCGGCACAACTGGCATGCCCAAAGGGGTTATGTGGAGCCATGATGCTTTGCGCGAAGCTCAACTTTCTGCGCTGCGGCGCCTCGGTCCGGTTCCAGAATCACTAGACGAACTGATGGTTGCGATCCGCGAACAAGGTCCAGGCGGCACAATCATTCCAGCTTGCCCACTTATGCATGGCACCGGGCTTCTGACAGCGCTAAACAATCAAATGAGTGGCGGTTGCGTGGTTACATTGAGCCACCATTCTTTCAGCCCAGAAGAAATGCTCATCGCAATTGAAAAAAATAAAGTCGACAGCGCCGCGATAGTCGGCGACGCCTTCGCAAAACCCTTGTTGAAAACCCTCGATGAAAACCCCGGAAAACATAACGTGTCCAGCATGGTCACCCTCATCTCATCCGGTGTCATGTGGTCAACGGAATCCAAACAAGGCCTGCTGAAACACATGCCTGAAGCGATCATGACAGATAGCTTCGGGTCATCTGAGGGACTCGGCTTTGGCTCATCCCTCATGACAGCAGACGGCGCCATCCAAACTGCAAAATTCCAAATTGGCGAACGCTGCAAAGTTTTTGATGAGCAAGATGTGGAAGTAAAACCCGGGTCCACAACCCCTGGTTTCATTGCTCTGTCAGGCCCAATCCCGGTCGGTTATTACAAAGACGAAAAGAAGTCTGCTGAGACATTCAAAACCATCGACGGCGTGCGGTACTCAATCCCGGGCGATTGGTGCACAGTCGCGGAGGATGGCACGCTCACACTTCTGGGGCGCGGTTCTGTCTGCATCAACACTGCCGGCGAAAAAGTCTATCCAGAAGAAATCGAAGAAGTACTCAAGACACACCCATCCATAGATGACGCGCTCGTATTGGGCGTACCTGATGAAAAATGGGGACAAGCAGTAACCGGCGTGGTGCACCTCGCAGTCGGCGCCGATTTCGACGAAGAAGGCCTTCGCCAACATGTGCGCGCTGCACTCGCCGGATACAAAACGCCAAAACGCGTGTTGGTGGGTAACGAAGTTGCCTTCCGCGCATCTAACGGCAAGGCCGATTACAAGACGGTCACAAGCTTTGCGAAAGAAAAACTTGGCATCGCCTAACGGCTAACCAGTCTCCTTCATCAGTGGCGGCCTTTGAAAGCAAAGGTCGCCATTTTTGTTTAAGCCGCGCCATGATCCAGCGCTATAGAAACCCGTAATTTTTTCACTAAATGGTCCACGGTCGCGCGCACACGTGCAGAGGTTTGCCCCACTTCCTTATGCATCACATGCACCGGAACAGGAGGTGTCTCATGCGGTTGCATAACAATCTGCAACGCACCGGACTTCACATGATCGGCGATCATATAGGACAAAACGCGCGTAACCCCCCGTCCCTCTACCGCTGCAACGATGGCAGCGTCAGCCGTATTCACCCGCAACCGCGCATTGACCGCTTTTGATACTGAGCCACGATCCATTTCAAAATCCCAAACACCCGTTGGCGAGAGCGCGGAGACATCTACGCAAGCGTGATCATCAAGATCATCCGGCTCAACCGGCAACCCATGCGCAAAAATGTAGTCCGGCGATGCACAGACCACGCGGCGCACGGTTCCGACCCTTGTTGCAGCAAGGGAGGAGTCCGGCAAATGAGCGATGCGCACGGCGACGTCATATCCCTCATCGACCATGTGAACCACGCGATCAACGAAGAAGGTCGAAATGGATAGCTTGGGATAGACATCCATCAGCTCATAAAGAAGGGGTGTCAGCACCAATCGCCCGAACATGCCAGACCCGGTGATGGACACTTTGCCCGACGGCTCACCATGCACACCCGCAACTTGGCGCCCTGCTTCTTCCAAATCGGCCAATATGCGAATGCAATCATCCAAGTACCGCGCACCTGCCTGGGTGAGTTGAAGGGAGCGCGTGGTTCGATGAAAAAGACGCACCCCAAGTTTTGTCTCCAATTCAGAGATCAAGCGCGTGACCGAGGGTGCTGATAGCCCGAGGTCGCGCCCAGCCGCAGCAAACCCGCCCGCAGAGGCCACCCCAACAAATGCCGTCATGGCGCGAAGCTGATCCATCATTATTCCATATCATGAAACAAACAAGTTTGAAATTACCATATTCCCTTCAAATATCAAAACACGCATCTTCTGATCACAGAAACAAACCACCTCACCGAGAGGTTGAACCAGTCACTCAGGAGAAAACAAATGTCCCACGCAAACACACCCCTGACCCAAGGCGCCCACCACGTAGGTCTAACCGTGCCAGACCTCGCTGCAACCCGCGCCTTTTTCATCGACACGCTCGGCTACAATCAGCTCGGCGACGTGCCAACTTACCCCGCCGTATTCCTGTCAGACGGCATCACCATGATCACACTTTGGCAGGCAACGGACGCTGCAACGTCAAAGCCGTTTGACCGCAAAAACGTCATCGGTCTCCACCACCTAGCCCTCACGGTTGCTGATGTAGTTGCCTTGAACGCGCTTCATGAAACGCTCAAAACCACAAAAGACGTGGAAATTGAATTTGCGCCAGAACCATTAGGCGGCGGCAAAACACAACATTTGATCTGTGCCATTCCTGGTGGCATCCGGGTCGAATTTATCGCACCTGCGTCTTAACCCACAAACATCTACACACCGGGGAGGAAAGAACATGACCGAAGGTTGGACCCATGAGGCGTCGCCATTTCATGAAGGCGAAAAGGCCATTCAAGAACGAGCCGGTGTGGCTGATCGTGCGGAAATGTTGGCACGGCGTGTGGTGCGCGATCACATGCCGGATCAGCATCGGGAATTTTATGAAAACCTCCCCTTTCTGGTGCTGGGCTCCGTCGACGAGGAAGGTCGCCCCTGGGCCTCTCTCGTCGCCGGGCCCCAGGGCTTCATGACAGCCCCCGATGCATCGCGCCTATCAATAAAAGCCTCGCCCTTGCCGGGCGACCCTCTCGCAATGACATTGAAAACTGGCGCGCAACTAGGTGTTCTGGGCATCGAACCGGCAACCCGCCGTCGCAATCGCATGGCAGGAAATGCAGCCAACATCAGCGATGACGGTTTCGACATTGAAGTCGTTCAAGCGTTTGGCAATTGTCCAAAATTCATCCAAACACGAGACTTCGATTACATAGGAAACGACACAGGCACCGAATCAGCCTTCGCTGAAGAAAACATGACCTTGGATGCAGCCGCACACTCCCTCATTGCGGCTGCAGACACGTTCTTCATTGCTTCCAGCTATTCCGATGAAACAAGTTCCTTGACAAACGGCAGTGATGTCTCCCATCGAGGCGGCAAGCCGGGTTTTGTAAAAATCGAAGACAATAAATCTCTTCTGTTTCCCGACTTCACCGGCAACAAACATTTCAACACGATCGGCAATCTACTGCTCAATCCCAAGGCCGGGCTCACCTTCATCGATTTTGACACCAACGACATACTTTTCCTAACAGGAGAGGCTGAGGTTCTTTGGGACGACGAAAGACTCGAAAACTTTGAGGGCGCAGAACGGCTGATCCGTTTCAAATTGGACATGCTCATTCGCTCAAAAAATTCACTTCCCTTCCAAGTCACCTTCAACGAGTTTTCACCATTCCTAAGCAAAACCGGTGATTGGGCCTGAGCAAGAGGTCTAAATAGGAAAGCCCTGGATCAACCCACCTGCTAGGCATGGTGCCATCCAAGAAAAATACCGTGGAAATGGCGAAAAAACGTCTGTTCCCACGAATGCTTCTTGCCTGACAGGCCCTCGTCGGTATGCTTCTTTCCAACAGAACTGACGAAAAATCAGAAAGAGGCAAAAATGGAAGCTCTAGAGCAATTCCGCACGGAAACCAGAGCGTGGCTGGAAGAAAACTGTCCGCCTTCAATGCGGACCCCCATGGCGTCGGAAGATGACAGCCCATGGGGCGGTCGCAAGGCAGAATGGACAAATCCAGAAGCCAAACAATGGCTGGATGTGATGGGTGCGCGTGGCTGGACAGCGCCTCTTTGGCCAAAAGAATATGGCGGCGGCGGCCTCAGCAAAGAAGAAAACAAAATTCTTCAGCAAGAACTTTACCGCATCAAAGCCCGCCCAGCGCTCATGAGCTTCGGCATCTGGATGCTTGGACCAGCACTTCTGGAATTCGCCAATGAAGAACAGAAAAAAGAACATCTGCCAAAGATCGTTCGAGGTGAAATTCGGTGGTGCCAGGGTTATTCCGAACCTGCAGCAGGATCTGACCTGGCGGGCCTGCAGACCAAATGCGAAGACAAGGGCGATCATTATTTGATCAATGGTCAAAAAATCTGGACGTCCTATGCCGACAAAGCAGACTGGATTTTTGCTTTAGTACGCACAGACACGAGCGTAAAACATGAAGGCATTAGCTTCATCCTGATCGACATGGAAACGGAAGGTGTCGAAGCCCGCCCTATTACTATGATTTCAGGCGCATCACCGTTCTGCGAAACTTTCTTCACAGATGCCAAAGCCAAGAAGGAAAACCTTGTTGGTGAACTCAACAAAGGTTGGACCATCGCCAAACGCTTGCTTCAGCATGAACGCGACATGATTTCAGGCATGGGCATGGGATCAGGTGGCGGCGGCACTGGCCTGCCTGATCTCGCCAAAGAATATGTTGGCGAAAAAGACGGCAAGATTGCAGATCCCGCAACACGCGACGCCGTGGTTCGTCAAAAAATGGACTCGCATGCGTTTGGCCTCACTCTGCAACGCACAACCGAAGAAGCAAAAGCAGGTCAAGGCATGGGGGCTGCATCTTCCATCTTCAAATACTACGGAACAGAGCTGAACAAGCGCCGGAACGAGCTCATCATCGAAGTGCTTGGCACTCAAGGATTGGGATGGGAAGGCGATAGTTTCTCCGCCGATGAATTATCTGCCACCCGCAGCTGGTTGCGCTCAAAAGGTAACTCCATCGAAGGCGGAACGACAGAAGTTCAACTGAACGTGATTTCAAAACGGGTGCTTGGCCTGCCGACTTAATCGCAGAAGAGTACACCTACGGTCACGTCATCAATTATAGAAACGAATAGACAGAACAGGGATACCCATGGGGTTGGTACTGACAGAAGAGCAAATGCTCCTCAAAGATACAGCAGCACAGTTTTTTCAAGAAAAACTTCCTGTTGCCAATTTGCGCAAGCTGCGCGACGAACAAAATGTCGCTGGATTTGACAAAACCATCTGGAAAGAAATGGCAGATCTTGGTTTTGCTGGTGTGCTTGTACCTGAAAGCTACGGCGGGACAGAGTTTGGTCCCGTTGGACTGGGCATTATCTTGGAACAAGCTGGGCGCACAATAGCTGCAACACCGATACTTTCAACGGTACTGTTGAGCACCGCCGCGCTGCAGCTTGGCGGCACACAAACACAACGCCAGGAATTTCTGGCCCCGATTGCCGCCGGAGAGCGCGTTGTCGCTCTCGCAGTTGACGAGGGCCCGCACCACAATCCAACCCAGATAGCGACAACAGCAACGGCAACAGACACGGGCTTTGTCCTAGACGGGTCTAAAACCTTCGTGCTCGACGGGCATGTGGCCGACTATCTGATCATTGTCGCACGCACGTCGGGTGAGGAAAATTCTTCAACCGGCCTCACTCTTTTCCTCGTCAATGCGAGTAAGGACAGCGGCGTTGAAGTAAAACGGACCCTAATGGCAGACAACCGCAATGCGGCGAACGTCACCTTGACGAATGTTGCCGTTCCATCTTCAGCCGTATTGGGTAGTGTCGACGGGGGTTGGGACATTTTGGAGCCGGTTCTTGATTTTGGCCGCATAGGCATTGCTGCTGAACTTTTAGGTCTCATCCAAGAATCTTTTGACCAAACGCTTACTTACATCAAAGAACGCAAACAATTCGGCTCTCCTATTGGGTCATTCCAAGCCCTTCAACATCGGATGGCAGAAATGTTTGCTGAGCTTGAAGTGTGCCGTTCTGTTGTCTTGGATGCACTCAGCGCTCTCGAAGATCGCCGCAACGATGTGCCAAATGTCGCAAGCCTTGCAAAGGCACGCCTGTCGGAAGCTTCAAAACACATCACCAACGAATGCCTGCAAATGCACGGCGGCGTTGGCATGACCGATGAGTATGATATCGGCCTCTTCATGAAGCGCGCCCGTGTCGCGGCAGCAACATTTGGCAATGCCGGATATCACCGAGATCGTTACGCCCAACTACAGGGGTTTTAACAATTTTGGGAAAGATGATTGAAGTGATTCGATCACAAACGCCGTATTTGTGACACGTTAATTTAAAGGGCTCCACAGCATCACCGTTGGAGCCCTTTTTCTAAAAGGGCTCCAACATCCTATCGACAGACGCCCAACAGCACCCCATACTGGCCTCACGCAGTGACAGCATCGCCTGATCGCGTAAGTGAACGACCTCTCAAACAGGATCTCAAGACAGCCATGGCCGACCAGAACGATGACAACCAGCCAGAGCGCATCACCGTATTGGCGAAAGACTTCACGCCGGCAGCAATGGAATTCCATCGTCGCAACATGAGCGCAAAGGGTTATCGGATGGAAGGGCAGATCGTGCCACGCAAGTTCCAGATGATCGAAGGCATGGGCGAGCCATCTGACCTTTTTGAAGGCGAAAACTTCTATGCCGTGACGTTCGTCAGAAAATCAGAACAAGAATAATCGGTCCAAATCCGAGTAATTTGTCGTCCAGGGCTAGACTGTCGCTCTACACCCTCCAATATAGGAGGGTAGATGGAGGACAAAATGAGCACGGACGATACTGACCCGGATTTAAACACCGCCGACGCGGCCGACGACGCGCGTGATGAGCCCAGGCTGGACGACACGTCTTCAACTGACAGCAATGATGATATTGCCGCGCCAGACGGAATTGATCGATGGACACTGATGCGCGACCTTTTGGTGTTTCAGGGAAAACTCCTGCTTGATGGTCTGCGAGATCTTATTCTCAGCCCCGTCTCAATCATCGCCGCAGTCATCGCTCTTGCCGTAGGTGGAGAGCGTCCTGGTCGGCAATTTTATGATCTTTTGTACATGGGCAAACGCTCTGAGAAATGGATCAACCTATTTGGCGCAACTGACCATGTCGCCCCGCCCGCTTTTCACCGCGAAGAAGCAGAAAGCGTTGACGCACTCGTCGACCGCCTAGAGCAGGTCGCTCGTCGCCAGTATGAAAAAGGCGGTCTTACCAAGAATGCAAAACAAGCTGTGGACAAAGCGCTTGATGCAGTTGACCGCGGTCTCAAGAATAGAAAATAGCAGACACGCACTCTTTCGCTACCTGGAGATTTCATGGCCTCATCTGTCATAGGAGCCGGTTTCGGACGCACGGGAACGAATTCTTTCAAACTTGCTTTGGAACAACTGGGCGTTGGACCGTGCCACCACATGTTGGAGGTTTTTGCGGCGCCACAGTCAGCAATTCACTGGCAAGATGCTCTCGACGGAAAAGAAGCAGACTGGGATGTGGCACTGGCAGGCTTTAAATCTCAAGTTGATTGGCCCGGCGCCTTTTTTTGGCATGAGCTTGCCGTGTGGTCGCCCGACGCCAAAATATTACTGAGCATTCGAGAGGAGGAAAGTTGGTTCAAAAGCATCACCGACACAATTTTCGCCTTGAGTGTAGATCCAAATAAACTAGAAGATCCCGTCGCAAAGGCGCTTGCGCGCATGGTCAATGAACTTCTGGACCGTGCAATCGGGAGCAAAGCGCGCGACCGCAACACTGTATTGGCAGCCTTACGTCGAAATACAGAACAGGTAAAAGCCGAGGTGCCCTCTGACAAATTCCTGATGTTTGACGTAAGGCAAGGCTGGCAACCCTTGTGTGAATTTCTAGATGTCGCAATCCCCGACACGCCATTTCCGCGCGTCAGTTCAACCAACGCGTTCAATACGCAACAAGAAAATTAGCCCCGCGTCAACGCAGGAAGACAGAAAACACAATAGACTTATTCTAACGGCGCATTTCAGCCATCGTATTGCCAACAATATAGATGCGAATAAAGGGAAAAAGCACATGACGGGCACAGCAAAATTTGGCCACGGGACAGTGGCAACCGAAGTTGTTGAAGGTATAGATCTCACCGGAAAAACTGCCATCGTCACCGGCGCCGCGTCTG
>Ga0209344_10001389_pt1 | contig 31835 bp, 31 predicted proteins | sample Cruoilmetagenom6_FD_187293 | JGI IMG/M metagenome (GOLD analysis project Ga0209344, IMG submission 187293) | Oil polluted marine microbial communities from Coal Oil Point, Santa Barbara, California, USA - Santa Barbara Oil Seep Sample 6 (SPAdes)... | ecosystem: Environmental > Aquatic > Marine...
CTTTGAACTAGTAGTATCCTTTGTTTTCATAATAATATGTTTTTGAACCTTAAAGTTATTAACTAAACTTTGGATACTGCTTTTACATGGTTGCTATAAAAAATAGGCGATTTAGTGCTAAATTTAAGGGTTTTGGCTCGTGTCAAACTTTGTGCATAACCGAAAGTTTGGTGCTTCGAAATCGCCTACTTTTCATATACTAAACGTTGGGCAACATTTAAAAAATAACATTTGAAAAAGATTGACAAATGGCGGAATTAATAATTAAACGAAAAAAAGAATTCACATTTGGTCTAATTGATTTAAATATTTATTTAGATAATAAAAAAATTGGACGCTTAGATGGTGGAGAAACTAAGAAATGGAAAATTGAAAAAGGAAAACACACATTATTTGCAAAAGGTGGATTAATATTAAAAAGTCAAGAAGTTACATTTGATGCAAAAGAAGGTGACATAATTGCTCTTAAAATTGAGAGTTTTGGCAATGGATATGCAAAATCATTTTTACAGATTAAAAAATTAGAAATCAATTAATTATAAATTTCATATTTGAAAGGTAATAAGTAATAACTAAGGAACGGTGATTTATTTTTTTGAGAAAGCTAAACAATGGAAAGTTGACTGACAAAATAAAACAAAAAGTTACTGTTCAATAAAAGAAAGTAAATACTAATTACTGCTGACAAAATATAAAAGCTGAATTCTGAAAAAGAAAAATTCTGCGACAGATTTCAAAGCTGACTGGAAAATAAACCTCTGACTGATTAACGAAACGTAAAAAGACACTGAAAACTAAAAAAAATTCAACAGCGAAAAAAAAGAAGGAAATAGGAAAATAAATCAACGACGGATTAAAAAATACGCCTGAATGAAAAAACGTTGCCCAACAAAGAACTGAGTTAAAAACCAAGTAATTTTAAGCTAATTTAGAAACGAAGTTTTCATCATAAGGTAATCCACTTTTTGCAATTGCAAAAGCTTGTTTTAAAAGTTTATTTGCAACTGCTATTAATGCCAGTTTTTTGCTCTTTCCCTTTGCTACAATTCGTTCATAAATGTCTCTACATGCCTTGTTGTGTTTACAGGCTGAAAATGCACATAAAAACAACAAATTTCTTAACTTCTTGTTTCCTACTTTACTTATTCTACTTCTACCTCTAACACTACTTCCAGATTCTCTTATTGTTGGTGTAATACCTACATAACTGCAAAGTTGTGATGCATTCTCAAACTTCTTAAAACCATCGGTTACAACTAGTAAAAACAAAGCTGTCTTTATGCCCATGCCTGGAATACTTTTTAATAAGCTCAATTGATGCTGCTGATCTTGTTTTACTAGTTCCAGTAATCTTAACTCTATTCCTTTAACCTCTTTATCTAAGTGTTTTAAATCACGTTGCAACGACTTATAAACATACTTTGATGGAATCCCTAACACCTCTTCTCCATGAAGCTTGTTTTTAGTCTGTGTGCGCTTCTTTAAATAAATATCCAACAATCTAAAGAGCTGTAAGCATTCTGCTTGGACATCTGTCAAGGCACTGTACAATGGTGTTTCGTTCATGGTTCCATACTCGAAAATGGCCTTGGCATCACTTTTATCTGTTTTTACTTTGGCTAATTTCATCTGGATAAAGCGTTTTACTGACAATGGATTTACAACAGATACCAAAACTCCGTTTTTATGTAAGAACTGGGCAAACCTATAATGATAATAACCTGTAGCTTCCATAACTACTAAAGCTGTTTTTGGAAGTGTTTTTAAAAAAATTTTAAAACCTTTCTCGTCATTACTTAATTGAATGTGACCTGTAGCTTCACAATAAACATCAAAGACACTTTTACTAATGTCAATACCATAAATTTTTCTATCTTTATTCATAAGAACTGAATTTGGAAAGGACAGTCTACTATACTTTCAACAACTTAAAATCGAGATCTAGGTCTCACAGAACTGAACGAAATTTTAGTAGAAAAAGAGAGAGGATTATCAATGTTGTCGAAGTCTAAAGCTTCACCGTGTATACTAACCTTAATTCTCTCTTTTGTTCTTTCTGATTATCTAATAAAATTAATGAATTGTAAACTTAAGCCGTGTATAATTAATTGCTTGGTTCTCGCCTATTCGGAAAATCTTAGCAGATTTTCTATTCAGTTTTTATTTACTAAATTAGTTGTTTGCACACGCAACTAAGCATACACAAACACGTTAGCTTTAATGTAAACAGACCCTGAAAAATTGAGTAAAAAAGAAAAAAATAAGAAATACCATAAAATACGTTCTGTTTATCAAGCAAAAAGAAGAACGAAAAAATGGAAAGAACGAAAGCGTAAGGCTTTACTGCAAAAGAAACAAGGTTTTGTGGCCAAACAGAAGTATATGACTAAACCTTATACAAACCACAAAGCACCAGAAGATATGTCCTTTATTGATAATACTGATGAAGTATTAGAATATTTCAATGACGCTAAAAAACTATTTAAGGACAAAGAGAAAGTTGAGTTCGATATAAAGGATATCTCTAATTTAACACCTGACACAATTACTTTGATGATAGCCAAGTTGAAAGATGTCAGTTATACAAGAAAAGGAGAGTTTAAAGGAGAAGCACCAAAAGAACCTAAGTTAAGAAAGTTGTTTATGGAATCGGGTTTTTACAACTTCGTAGCAACCTCTCGACAAAATAAAGAAAAGACTAAAAACCTGTTACACAAAGAAGCAGATTATAAAGTTCGCCCCAATATTGCAAAACAAGCTTGTTTATTTGGAATGAAACACGCACTTGGGAGAACGGCACCATTTGAACCTCTTTACGAAATTTTAGTTGAGTGTATGCAAAACACAAATAATCACGCAAGTGCAAATGATGAGGAAAAATTAAAATGGTGGATGTTTGTTTATAACTGTGAAGACACAAATACTTCTAAATATTCGTTTTTAGATTTAGGAGTAGGAATATTTGAAAGTATAATCGTTAAAAACTATATAACTAAATTTGCTAAAAAATTGGGAGCAGTACCAAATACTCATTTTGTACAAGATTTGCTTAATGGTAATATACAATCCAGAATTGATAAGGATAATGAAATTAGAGGGAAAGGTATTCCTCAAATAGTTGCTCATTCGAGTTTTGATGAATTTGCAAAATTTCAAATCATTACTAATGATGTTAAGATAGATTTAAAAAATAAAACCCACGTTAAGCTGAAAAATAGTTTAAGTGGAACGTTTTATTATTGGGAAATTAAAAATGTAGCATAATGGAAATTAAAGACAAAATAATTGTAAGAAATGATTTTTCGGATACACCAGGTGCTCGATATAAATCAGATGGTCCAAATTCAGGAGAGCTTTTTTTAGAATTACTTCTAACAGAGAAATTCAACAATGCTGTTATTGGCAATTATAAATTATTAATTGATTTAGACGGAGTTTGGGGATATCCTTCATCATTCGTATCAGGTAGTTTTGGTAAATTATCAGTGGATAATGGAGCAGAAAAAGTATTAAAACACATAGAATTCAAATCTGATGAAAACTCTATCAGGCTAGAAAATATATTAAAAGAGATAAAGAATCCTAAAAAGAAAGACCAATGAGAACAAAGCAGAAGATTGTCATTGGTATCACATTAGTAATAGTACTATTAGTAGGCATTTGCGTTGGAGTGTTTACTAAAAATATTCCAATTTTAGAATTTGAAAGAAAAATATCCGCACTAGAAGCATTAACATTTTTAGTTACTGTAGCGATTGGTATAATATTCCCGTTTTTAATTAAAAAATGGGTGGACGACAATCAAACAATTAAAATTTATTTAGTCCAAGAAATTGAACAATTAATCTCTGAGATTAAAGAAAATAAAAATCTGATTGCACAAACTTTTTCTGATGGTGAATTTAAAAGTGAGGATAGAGACAAAATCAATTTTACATTTCACAGTACTGAACTACAAATTGAATCAATACAAAAACAATTTGAGGTTTCATTTCCAAATTCACTGAAAATAGTAGAAGATATGAAAGACTCGTTTAGGGTTTATAAAGACTATTTAACAGGTGGAGAATTAATGATTTCAACATTCGACAAAATTGAATTACCCTTTTATCGAGAGCATTCAAACGAATACAACAAATTTGAATCTCATTTAAAAGAAATGATACACAAAGTACATAGAATATAGAAAACACTAAAGCTAACAATGTGTAAAAAATAATAGCGGTCTTATAGCTAAAACAAAAGTAAGTAAATATAAAAAACGTCTGTGTTTTACCGAAAAGTTAGTACGTGTAAATCCGCTACTATTCTTATACTAGACCGTTAGCTAACATATAAATGAACAACATTTTCAAAACCATATTTCTTTTAGTAATTAGTTTCAATTGCTTTGCACAAGAACTAAAAGTGTTTGAAATTGATAGCCTTTTTGGATATAAAAATGATGTAGGTATTATTATTAAACCTCAATACCAATATGCTAATGAATTTGTTGATAATAAGGCAATCGTTTATAGAAATAATAAGGCTGGTGTTATCAATACCAATAATAAATTAATCATCCCATTTGAATATGACAAAATCTACTTTTTTAATGATTCATTGATTTATGTTAAAAACCGAACTAAATATTCACACGAATACAGATGTGGTGTTTTAAATACAAATAACCAAGTAGTACTTCCACTAAAATTCAGTAAAATTTATTTAACAAATGAAAAGTTATTTGTAGAAAAACAAAAGGACAGCATTATTTCAGAAACACGATTTACGGATACAAGAAATATAAAAAAAACATATGGAATTTATAATTTAAATGGCAAACCAATATTGGAACCTGTATATGATTGGTTTAAAAAAATTGGTTCGGACACATTACGAGTAAGGAAAGGACAATATTATGCTATGGTCAAAACCAACGGAAAATCCCTTACAGATTTAAAATATACTGCATTCGGAGATTTTCACAATAATAGAGCTGCTGTTAGAATAAATAGTTCATATGGGTTTATCGATAAAAGTGGGTATGAAGTTATAAAACCTCAATTCTACTCGGTTAGCAAATATTATAACAAAATAACTGTATTCAGAAAACATAATGGTCAAGTAGGTTTTATGGACATTAACGGTAAAATATTATATGAATCCGACTATGAAATTTTACGTTATCCTCATTTAGATTGTGCAGCTGCAAGAAAAAATAAAAAATGGGGACTGATTGATTTAAAAGGGAACACTCTAGTTCCATTTACAAATAATGATTATACAAGAGAGTTCGAAGGAATAATTGCATTTAAGAAAAATAATAAATGGGCTATATTTGACCAAAAAGGAAATCAATTAACAGAATATAAGTTTGAATCCCTAGTTGTGTTTGGTAGCACAGAATCACCATCTAGCTCTTTTTGGAAATTAAAAGAAAATGGATTTAAAGAATCTCTGGGATTGGTTGAAGAATCAAATATGTATGCAGTTATTAATAACAAAGGCAAATATATTGTTCCATTGAATAAATCTAAAAATCAGGTTTTTGAATCATTGGAAAAATTAAAAATACGTTAGCTAACAATGGCTGTAAGTAATTGCTTGTTCTCGCCCATTTCTGAAAATCCTCCCACGCCCAAAAAGCGTGGCGGGACGGATTTTCAGTTTGGTGTGTACTTGCAAAGTTAAGTGCTAACCCACGCCACTACTCATAGCCGAGAACCGTTGTGCGTCATTAAAAAAAAACAGAATTCCAAATTGAAAATCCTACTAAAAATAATATATAAATTATTCCTTTTTGCCTTTCTGACCGTGATTACTCAAATCGGTGGAGTAGTTTATTTGATAAGTTTGTTGATTTCTAAAAAATGGAATAAAAAACTGAAATTTAAAACTCTGATTATTTTTACAAGCATTTATTTGGTTTCTACACTTTTAATTGTTCCATTAATTGCACCAATTTTTGGGCGAGAAAAAGTAAAACATTCCGAAAAAATAAAACCTACAAATTATATAACTGTTTTATTAAACAGGAATTATATTAGACCAAAACTAAATGAATTATTAAGCAATACGGAAAAAGAACTAAACGGAACGAATATTGAAATTCATTATTTAGATGCTAATTTTCCTTTCATTAATAAATTCCCTCTACTTCCTCATTTGAGTCATAATGATGGAAAGAAAATTGACATAAGTTTAATTTACGAAACTAAAAACGGAATTATAACGAACAAGCAAAAATCTATTAGCGGTTACGGACTTTTTGAAAACCCGAAATCTAATGAATATAATCAAATTGAAAAGTGCTTAAAAAATGGATATTTTCAATATGACTTTCCAAAATATTTGACTTTAGGAAAAATCAATAATGAATTAGTCTTTTCAGAAAAAGGAACAAAAAAACTAATAGAAAAAATCTTGAAAAACCAGCATTTAGAAAAACTATTTATTGAACCACATTTGAAAAGTAGAATGAATTTAAAGAATAGTAAAATAAGGTATCACGGATGTCGAGCGGTAAGACACGATGACCACATTCATATACAACTGAAATAAAAAATAACGAACGCCCAACAAAGAACTGTGGTAAAAAACAAATAATTTCTCATTAATTTACCAATAAAGCGCTTTTGTAACTTTGGTCATAAGGAATCCTTGATTTGGCAATTGCGAAAGCTTGTTTTAAGAGCTTATTACAAACCGCAATTAGCGCCAATTTCTTGCTCTTTCCCTTCGCTACTATTCTATCATAAAGTGCCTTGCAAGCTTGGTTATATTTACACGCATTAAAACTACATAAGAAAAGTAAATTCCGAAGCTTTTGATTCCCTATTTTGCTGATTCTGGGTCTTCCGTTGACACTACTTCCACTCTTGCGTATAATTGGTGTTAAGCCAGCATATGAGCATAATTCTGATGCGCTTGAAAAGCGTTCAAAGCCATCTGTCAGGACCAATAACATCACACTAGTTTTTCTACCTATTCCAGGTATCGTTTCTAACAAACTAAGTAATTCTTGCTGTTCGTTTTTTATTATTTCTAGCAACTTTTCTTCTAGCATTTTCATCTCCTTTTTAAGATTTCTCAAACTTCTTTTTAAGGAACTAAATACAATCTTACTTGGTACTCCCAATACTTCTTCTCCATGTATTTTATTCTTTAAAACTGTGCTCTGTTTGGTGTAAACACTCAGGCTACGGACCATTTGTAAACATTCTTGTTGCTCTTCACTTTGACCTTCCCATAAACGTAACTCCACGCTTTGAGCATATTTACATATCATTTTTGAATCACTCTTGTCTGTCTTTATCTTTGATAATTTCATCTGAATAAATCGTTTTACAGACAAAGGATTTTCCACTGACACTAACACTTGGTTTTCTTGTAAAAAATAGGCTAGTTTATAATGATAATATCCCGTTGCTTCCATTACACAATGACTAGACTCATCTAATAACTTGATGAATCGTTTAAAGCCCTTGTAATCATTCTTAAATTGATAATGAACATCTTGTTGATCTGTTACATCAAAGACATCCTTACTTACGTCAATACCGTAAAATTTTGTACTTTTATTCATGCTAATTTAATTTAGTTAAGAACAATCTACTTTACTTTATACTACTTAAAAACGAGGTCTAAAAGCCTCAAACAACTGTACGAAATGTGGGTAGAAAAGAGAGGGGATTTTCAATGTTGTCGAGATCTATAGTCTCTGCGTGTATATTAACCTTAATCCTCTCTTTGTTCTTTCTGATTTATTAATAAAATTAATGAATTGTAAACTTAAGATGTGTATAATTAATGGCTTGTTATCGCCTACTTACGAAAATCCTCCCACGCCCAAAAGCGTGGCGGGACGGATTTTCTACTCGGTTTTTATTTGCTAAATTAGGTACTTAAACACGCCACTAATCATACACAAAACCGTTGTGCTTCATTAACACTAACCGCAAACCAATGATAAAATTCTTTCGGAAGATTAGACAAAAAATGCTAGTTGAAAATAAATTCAGTAAGTATTTACTTTATGCAATTGGCGAGATTGTACTTGTTGTTATTGGAATTTTAATTGCCTTGCAAATCAATAATTTAAATCAAAAAAGTCAAGAAAAAGAACAACTAGATGCATCGCTCGAACTAATGCAGTTAAACTTAAAAGAAGATATTAGAAAATTAGATGAGCAAATTACGTACAACAAAACTATTCAAGAAGACATTGATAATTTTTTCAAAATAGTAGCAAATCCGGAGGAAACTGAAAACATACCAATAAATGATGTTGGTGATATTGCGTTGGAGAAATCTTTCTATTCTGTTACTACAGCCTTAAAATCAATGGAATCAGGCGGTCATTTTAAATGGATAAATAACAATGAATTGAAAGAATCTATATACACTTATTATGTAGATACCGAAAGGTTCTCAAAGCTTGTTGACGCTCATAATCATTTTGCTAGAGAAAATGTAGAAGGATTCGCTTATAAGAACTGGGATATGGCTGATTATATATCTGGAATAAATCCTTATTTAGAAAATAGGGTTGCTAGGATTAATAATAAAAAAGTAGCTATAGAAAGTGTTGAGTTTGAAAGCATTGTAGTTGGTAGAAAATTGAAAACAAACGCAGAAATTAGGTGGGCAAATAACATTAAAGAAAGAGCAAAGAATTTGTACGATAAAATTGAGAACTATTTATATCAATCAAATAAATAACGAAAGCACAACAAAGTATAAAAATAATAACTAGATTAAACCAAATAGAAAAAAAAGAGTCTAAACATTAATATTTCCAGTTAAAAAGGTGATTCAACCGTGTAATTGGGTATCAATATTTTTAATAAACTAAAAAACAATTTTAAAATGAAAGCAAAGCTCTTAGTAATTACAGTTCTATTGTTTATTGGAACATTAACGGTTCAAGCTCAAAGAGGTGAACGTCCAGACCCAAAAGTAGCAGCGAAAACCAAAGCAGATACTTGGCAAAAAGAATTCGGTTTATCAGATGAACAAAGAACAAAAGCATATGATCTTCTTATTAAATCTGGAGAAGAAAGGACAAAGAAATTAGCTGAGTTAAGAAATGGTGGTAATAGAGAAGGAATGCAAGAGTTAATGGCAGAACTTCAAGTAGAAACAGATAAAGAATTGAAAAAAATCTTTACAGAAGCACAATGGCCAATGTATGAGAAATGGAAAAAAGAAAACCCTGAACGATCTTCTAGAGGATCTAGAGGAGGAGGTGGTAGAGGTTAATTTACCATACTTTATAAATGCTTTGACACAGAATTTCTTTTCTTGTCAAAGCATTTAAATTTTCTACTCAATTTATTATACACGACTATAAATCCCAGTTTTATAGTCGTTTTTCTTTATATTCTTTATCAATAATTTTGTAGTGTTTTCTTTTAAGACGTGTATAATTAATGGCTAGTTTGAGCTTGCTTACGAAAGTCCTCCCACGCCCAAAAGCGTGGCGGGACGGATTTTCTATTATGGTTTTATTTGCTAAATTAGGTGCTTAAAACACGCAACGAAATCATACACAAGACCATTAGCCAACATTTAAAGAAATTTTGAAAACAACTTTAATCTTAGTTATACTTCCACTTTTAATATGTTGTGGGCAAAAAGACACTTCAAAGGAATCTGGTGTTAATCGAATATCGGTTAGTTCTGCAAATAAGGATGTTGATTATCACGACATGTTAAATATCTTGATTGAACAAATTGAGGCTTCCGAGTTGGAACAAAATAATATTTATTTTATAACGCCGGTTAAACAAAGTCCTTCGCTTAAACGGCTATTGAAAGATAGTTTACGTATAAGAGAACTTAAAACCTCATACCAGAATTTGATATCTAAAGCTATAGAAAATACCGATACAATCAATTTTTCTAGAAACCTATTAAGTCAATCAGCCTTGCGAAGGTTTGATAAAAAATCTGTTGAGGAGAAGATTATAATCGCTGTATCTAATGCATATGTAGATAAACAAAAGGCGGTCATGTTCGTAAACAGGGGCTATTTATATGAAAATCGTGCTGGACTAAGAGGAGGTTGGGAAGAAATAGTCTTTTTTGAAAAAGAAGATGAATGGATTTTGAAAAAATCTATCCGTTACGCGGAATATTAAAACGTTGGCTAACACAACCTATAAACAATACGGGTTTAGGGGTTATTCACAGGGTTTGCGTATTTTTATGAGGTCGCGAAATCTTTGGGATTTCGCTTTGATCAAGAAAAAATAAAACCAAAAGATTGCGCTATGTGCGTGGCGGAAAGCAAACACTAGTTTGACCCTGTACTGTTCATAGCTCAACCGTTGTAAACAAGCCAAAAAAAACCGAATGGCGACATTATTAGAAGATATAAAAAAGCAATCCGAATGGACTGTAAAAGCATTCAAATCGGACGGAATTGAGTTGAATTACTCAATTGGTAGCTTATTAGAAATTGACCGATTTATCCAAAAATACACAAAAGATGGACGACCAATTAAAGGTGGTCGACTTGCTAAAAATTTAGGCGGAATTGTATTTTCAATTTCTGCTTATATTGGAGAAACACTAATTAAAAATGTTCCGAACTCTAAATGGATAACGGACGACAATGATCCACAAGGAGAAATAAATATTGTGGTCGAACTTGGAGACGGAACAACCTGTTGGCCTGGACAAAGAATAATCAAAAGAATTCAAAACGGACTTGAAGACGGAATTTTTCTTTACGGACATAATCTGACCGAAAAAACTCTGAATGAAAAATTTGACAAGTCATTTTGGGAAATAGAAAACGAAATAAAACCAATGGAACCGAAAAAACCTTGGTGGAAATTTTAAAAATATAAAAGCTAGTTTACAACACCGGGTATAATTAATGGCTTGGCTATAGCCTACTTACGAAAATCCTCCCACGCCCAAAAGCGTGGCGGGACGGATTTTCTATTTGGTTTTTATTTGATAAATTAGGTGTTTAAAACACGCAATATCTAGTAAAACAAGGAGATATTTTACTGGTATTTTGGAAAAATGCCATGTAAAATACGTGCTTGTTCAACTAATCACCGAAGGTAAATCTTATACAAGACCGTTGTGCATAATTTTGACCCGTCCCGAATGAAAAAACTTATTTTAACAACATTATTATTTCTGACAAGCATATCGTCTTTCACTCAAGAATTAATTGATAAGATTCCTATTCAATTATTTGATAATTTGATTTTCATAAAATTATATGTAAATAATTCAACAGAGCCATTAAACTTTATGTTTGATTCAGGAGCAGGTATTACAGTTATTGACACAAAAGTTGCAGATATAATTAAACTAAAAACTTCTGAATTAACGAAAATTGGAACTTCTGGTAGAACGTTAGAAACTAAAGAATCTTTATCAAACAACTTGAGATTGAGTGATAGCCTAAAAGTGCAAGACATTTCATTATTTTTAATGGATTTATCCCACATAAGTGAATATCTGAAATTTAATGTTGATGGGATTATAGGTTTTGACTTGTTAAATCAAAACATTGTCGAAATGAACATAGATTTTATGGAAATGAGATTCTATAAAAACACTAATTATGTAGGAAATGTAAATCAGCTAAATTTAATTGACCTTGAATCAAATCATTTTGGAGTGCCTATCGAAATAAGACCAAAAGGCAGTAAGAAAGAATTAAAGCTTATTGTAAAAATTGATACAGGTGCAACGAATTACCTCACATTACATAATGATTTTGTAAATAAAAATAATCTGATTAATAAAAAGATAAAATATAAAATAAGAAAAGGATTCGGAGCGGATTCGACAATGACAAGCAATTTAAAAAGTAAATTATCATTAGCAAGGTTTGCATCAAAAGAATGGAAAAACATACCTGTTGTTCTTGAAATCGATTCTTTAAATCAAAGCTCTAAAAGAACGGCTGATGGATTAATTGGACAAGAAATGCTTTTAGAATTCAATGTAACTTATAATCTTAATGATAAAATAATTTATCTAGAAGAAAGATAAAAAACTATGCACAACAACGGCTATAATTCATTGCTTCTGACTTTCCACTCGGAAAGTCCTCGCAAATTTACTATCTTCGGTTTACGGCGGAAAATCCTCACGAATTTTCACGCAACGAAACCATACACGAAACGCTGTCCTTCATTATCAGAAACCGCTAACCAATGATAAAATTCTTTAGAAAAATTAGACAAAAATTGCTAAATGATAACAATTTCAGTAAATATCTTCTTTATGCTATTGGAGAGATTCTTTTAATCGTGTTAGGTATCATGATTGCAATTCAGTTGGGTAATCTCAATCAAAACAGAAAAGATTCATTGCGAGAACAAAGGATTTTGGTAGACCTGAAAAATGAAGTTGAGTCTAACCTTAATTCTATAGATAGAATAATTTTTGAAAAACAAAATATCATTTCTATCTGCTCTAAATTTTTGGAATCAACTGGAAAAGATACAGTTTGGAACCAAGCGCAGAACTTTGACAGTTTGCTAGTAAAGACAATTGTTTCTGGCTGGAAATTCAATCCTGAAAATGCAGTGCTTCTAGAACTAATAAATTCAGGTAAACTTGACTTAATAAAAAGTAAGGAATTAAGATATTTATTAACATCAATTCCTGGTCACATCAGCAAACTTCAATATGAAGATGAGGTGGTAATAAATGATTTACATAATATTTATATTCCATTTTTGAGCAAGAATTATTCAATAAGAAATACGTTTCGATACGATGCTGGAATCCTTTCAGAGAAACAAAGGAAACTTTTGAATCAAATAGATCTTTCTCAATTCAATTCATCACCAGAAAAATTACTGCAGAACCCACAGTTCGAAAACAACATTGCCATACAATTATTATGGGTCAATTTTTCTCTAAATCTGTATTACCCATTAAAAGAAATGTACAATGAAGTATTAGTGCTTATTAGAAATCAATTAGAAAAATAACGAAAGCATAAAGATTTATCGTGGAAAAAAAATAGTACTGAATAAGAAGCTGATTGAGGAAAAAGACGTGAGAACTAATTGCGACTATTACTTCGAAAAAAACAAAAAGTATTTAGTTTTTGGAAAAATTGAAGAGAACGGAAAATTACAGACGAGTGTTTGCCTTTCGAATTCCCAAATTGACAATAAATCTGAACTTAAATTCGTGAAGAAATAGCTGAAAAAATAACTATTCCCAACAATGCTATAAAAAATGCTTACTTTTAGTCTAACTTTATGGCTTGTGTTCTTTTGTTAACTTATGATTTTCCTTCTGAAAATCGTCGTCAACAAAAACGCACTTTTCAAATCCTAACACCTTAGGTGCAATTATCTATTAATCATGCAAATAAAAAAAATTAAAACTAAAGAATTTGAATTTGATTGTAGAGTTGCAGGTGATGAAGAAAACGAGCTAATACTATTTCTTCATGGATTCCCAGAAACTTCATTTATGTGGATTAATTTGATGGAAAAACTATCCTCAATAGGATATTTTTGTGTGGCACCAGATATGCGTGGTTACAGTAAAAATGCTTGTCCGAAAGGAGTAAAAAACTATACGATAAAAAAATTAAGTGACGATATTTTAAACATTGTTAAAGCTGTTAATGCAAATAAATTTCATCTCATAGCTCATGATTGGGGAGCTGGAATAGGTTGGAATATTGTCTTTCATAATCCCGAAAAAATAATTAGCTGGACAGCGTTATCTGTTCCTCACTCTAGAGGTTTTAGAAAAGCTATTAAGATGGATAAGGAACAAAGAAAAAAGAGTCGTTACATAGGATGGTTCTTATTCCCTATTATTCCGGAAATAATACTACGGAAAAATGATTTTGAAAAATTCAGAAAATTATGGAAACACAGCTCACCTGAAGAACTGAATAATTATCTTTCTGTTTTTCGAAGAAAGTATACATTAACAGCTGCATTAAATTATTATAGAGCGAATTTTAGAAAAGGAAAAAATCAACCTGTTGGAGATATTATAACACCAACTCTATTTATTTGGGGAAAAAAAGATTTAGCAATTGGCAAAGTTGCCGCCGAAAGTAATCATAAGTATATGAAAGGTGATTATAAATTTCAAGAATTGAATGGAGGTCATTGGCTAATTCAATCAAATTATTTAGAAGTAGAAAAAGCTATTATTGAACATTTAACAAAATATAAAACTACACCTAACAACGAATTTAAAGAATAGCGGTTTAAGTGCTTAAATAAAAGATAAACAATAAAATAAAGGTCATTTATAAACCGAAAAGTTGGTGCTTAAAATCCACTACTTTTGATATACAAGACCGTTAGCCTTCATTATAACCAACCATTAACCAATGATAAAATTCTTTAGAAAAATTCGCCAAAACTTACTTATGGAAAATAAAACAGGAAAGTATTTTAAATACGCAATTGGGGAAATTATACTTGTTGTTATAGGCATTTTGATTGCACTACAAATCAATAACTGGAATGAGCAACGCAAAGAAAATATTAAAGAACAAGCTATGTTAAAAAGGCTTGAAAAGGAATTTATATCTAATAGAGAACAACTTCTAGATAAAATTCAACTCAGAAACACGTTGATTGAAAATTGTAGACAATTATTAGAATATTATAATCAACCAGAAAATATTGAAATTGACAGTATCCTTGTTTTTATAAGTACTATTCAACCACCAACCTTTGACCCTATTCAAAACGACTTAGTGAGTTCTGGAACTATCGAAATTTTGAAAGATGAAGAGTTAAAGCAACTACTCGTTAATTGGAGCACTGATGTGATTCAACTTCAAGAAGTTGAGCAAATATTTCTCAGATTTTGTGAACAAAGATTTTTTCCTTATTTAAATGAAGTAGATATACAACGTGATATGTCATACACTTATTGGGAAGACGCCCCTAAAAACTTGTTAGAATCCAAACAAGTTAAAAACCTCATACCTGGAAAATCAAAACTCATTACGAGGACTACAAATGAACTTTTAAAAGATTCAAAATTAGAAGGTAAGATTGCTTGGGCATTAACCCTAAATATGTTCAATAATCAAGAATCCCAAACCTTAATGAAAAGGATTAATCGTATTCTTGAAGTTTTAGATAACCAAATAAAAAAATAACGAAAGCACAACGTGTATAATCAATTGCTTGATTATCGCCTACTCGGAAATCCCTCTCATGCCTAAAAGCGTGGTGGGACGGAATTTCTATTCGGTTTTTATTTGTTAACTTAGTCGTTTACCACGCAACAACTAGTAAAACAAGGAGATATTTTACTGGTATTGTGGAAAAATGCCATGTAAAATGCACGCTTGTTCAACTAATCACCGAAGGTAAATCTTATACAAGACCGTTAGCTACCCTATAAATAAACATTAGAATGAGAAGATATATTTCGTTTATACTAATCACTATCGTATTTATATTTTCATCTTGTAAAGAAATTCAAAAAGAAAAACCAAAAGAAACTGAATCATCTGAAATGGTGACACCAAAAGAAGATTATATCTTATCTACCTTAATTTCTAGAAATGGTGAAATTGTATTTGAAGCATATTATAATGGTAAAACAAAAGATAGTCTTTGTGATGTACAGTCTTTAACGAAAGGACTTATGAGTATTCTCATTGGAATTGCTATTGACAAGAAATACATTAAGAATATCAATGAACCAATAGAAAAATATTTCCCGAACGAATTTAAAGGGTTGACTAATAAAAAAAAGAATACTATTACAATTGAACATCTTTTAAATCAAACTTCAGGGCTTGCTTGGAAAGGGTATTTAGAGCACGAAAAATGGCTGAACAGCGAAGACCCTATTTCTTTCGTATTAAATAAGGATTTAGCCTATGAACCTGGAGAAAATTATAATTACAATTCTGGAGCGACACATTTATTATCAGCAATTATAAGAAAAGCCACAGGAAAGACAACTTTAGAATTTGGAAATGAAGTTCTGTTCCAACCCTTGAATATAAACCTAATTGAATGGCAAAAAAGGAATAAAGGATATTATGACGGAAGTGGGCTTGGTCTTAAAATGAAACCAAATGATTTAATGAAAATAGGTCAATTATTAGAAAAAAATGGAACTTGGAATGGAGATCAAATAATATCAGAAAAATGGGTTCAAAAACTATTTGATGAAAATGAGAAATCTAAAACGGAATGGGGTTTAAGAAATTCCAGACACGGTTTTTGTTGGTATCAATCCGAATTGAAAGGAAATATAATCAATTATGGAATGGGTTATGGTGGGCAATTCATCATTATGATTCCGAATAAAGAATTAATTATTGTTACAACTCACAACCACGACACACCAAATGGAATTGAACAACAAATGAAATTCTTAAATGGAAAACTACCAAGACTGATAGAAAAATACGGAAGCTAACACTGCGTTTATTAGAACCTTATTCCGCTTTGTTGTCTTTGCTGATTTGTGCTGAAATTTAATACATTGTAAACTTAAGACGTATATAATTCATTGCTAGTTATAGCTTGCTTACGAAAGTCCTCCCACGCCCTAAAGCATGGCTGGATAAGCTTTCTATCTGTGATTTATTTGCTAACTTTAGTGCTTAAACGCACAACGAAATCATACACGTTGTGCAACATAAAAAAATTATGATAAGATTTAGCCTTTTAATAGTATTATATTCTTTTCTAGTTTCCTGTCAAAATGAGAAAGTAGAAAACAAATTCAAAGGCAAGAATTACCTACAAATTGATAACAATAGATTAGCAGCTGAGTGGGAACCAGTTAAAGGAGTAATGTTCGTATGGCCACCAGTAATTTCTAAAGAACTCATTATTGAATTTGCAAAGGACACGCACATTTATCTTTATGTAGATGGACAAGAAGGGGAAATTGAAGCCAAAGCATGGTTTGAAAAATGGGAATTAGACCATCAAAATATTACTTTTATTAATCTAAAAACGAATTGGGAAGTCACTCCTAGAGATTGGGGGCCAAGTGCTGTTTTTACAAATAAAGGAGAAGTTAAAATTACCGATGGTCAGTATAAATATGGAAGCCCATCAACAGATATGGTTTGCAATGATTCGCTTGAATTTCACATAAGTAGTCGTACTGGAAATAGTTATAAAAGTATTCATGTAGATACGGCAATAGTAACTATTGGAAATAAAATTGGACTTGAAGTAATTGATGTTCCCTTTGCAAATACTGGAGGCAATGTGCTAACTGATGGTTTAGGCACCGCGTTTTCCACGTGTGCTTTACTGACAGAAAATAGATATAATGGTGTAAGCGATAATGAGTTTTTTAGGTTAAACGATTCAATCCTTGGACTCTCAACTTATCATATCATTTCAAATTTTGATGAAATGGGTATCCAACATATAGATTGTCTTATGAAGCTTATTGATGAAGAAACCATTTTAGTTGCTGAACCACCGGTAGACCATAAATTATATAAAATATATGATAACATTGTTAAGCATGAATTATCGAATTTGAAAACAGTATATAATCGTCCATATACAATTCATAGGATTAAAACCGGAGTTTATTATGAAGATGAAGAAGCTGCTTATCTAGCAGCATATACCAATTCCATTATTCTTAACAAAAATGTATATGTTCCATTATTTGGTATTAAAGAAGATTCTGTAGCGTTAAAAACATGGAAGTCTATAATGCCTGGATATACTATCAAAGGATTTGATTATATATTGGAAGACCAACCAATTAAATCTAAATATCATTTTGAGGGTTTTGACGAATTAGGTGTAAAAACTGGATGGCTGTATGAGGATGCCATCCATTGCCGAACAAAAGCGATATGGGATGAAAACAAAATACTTATATCCGTTAAAAAAGTCTTACCCGAAATTAACGTAAACCAAGAAGCTATTCTTTATGCAACAATTATTGACTATGGAAAAGAAAGCTTGTCTACAAAAGAAGTATTGCTGAACTGGAGGATAAAAGGTCAAACTAATTGGAACAAAATAATAATGGACATGAATAACAACCCCAATCATTGGAAGACTAAATTTATAGAGGGAAGTGAAGGAATGGAAATAGAGTACTATATAGAAGTAAAAGCGAATACTGGAGAAACTCAAACAAGACCTATAACTGCACCAAAAGGATATTATGAATTTAAATACGTTGCATAATAATTATATAAGTAATAGCTTCCAGAGGTCAGCTACCACTCACCTACTTAGACGTTGTGCTTCACTACCAGAAACCGCTAACCAATGATTAAATTCTTTAGAAAAATCCGCTACGACCTTCTGGAAAAAAATAACGCTGGAAAGTATTTAAAGTATGCTATTGGCGAAATCATACTAGTAATGATTGGTATTCTTTTAGCATTACAAGTCAATAACTGGAACAACAATCGCATTGAGAAAAACGAAGAAAAAGAGGTAATCGCCAAACTTCACACAGATTTTCAAGAAAATAAAAAGGTCTTGAAAGATTTTCTAATTGAAGTTAATAATCAGATGAATGCGCATATAACGCTAATGAATTTAATTGGAGCTTCAAAAGATGATCTCTTTAAACATAATTTAGATAGTATTTTTTATGTTTCTTTCGGATATAGCGAAATAGCCTTTGCAGATAATACTATTAAAAACATTATCCAAAGTGGCAAATTAAACATTTTAAAAAATGAAAAAACCACAGACTTACTTTATAAATGGAATACCCTCTCTGAAATTAGAAAAACCCGTGTGACAAAGTTGGATAATTGGTCAAATAAAGAGCTTATACCCTATTTATTAGATAAAATATCCTTTAAGCAAATGGATAAGGCAAGTAATTATCCTTGGACTGGAATTTCTAAAGTAAAACCAGACTATTATCCTTTGTTTCAAGAGGTAAAATTCGAAAATTACTTAGACAATAGTATTTGGCATTATCAACAAGTTAAAGAACGCTGTTTAGAAACAGATAAACTCATAGATGAAATAATTGAAGCTACTAAACCAAGCGGAAATTAAAATAACGATAGTACCACACCGCGTATAATTAATTGTTTGTGACTTGCCTACGTGGAAATTTCTGAGGAATTTCCTCTCGTTCGGTTCATTTTTGCTAAATTAGTTGTTTAACTATTCACAAGACCGTTCTGCTTCACTACCAGAAACCGCTAACCAATGATTAAATTCTTTAGAAAAATCCGCTACGACCTTCTGGAAAAAAATAACGCTGGAAAGTATTTTAAGTATGCTATTGGAGAGATTGTTTTGGTCGTTATAGGAATTTTAATTGCACTGAGTTTAAATAATTGGAATGAATCAAGAAAAAATGAGATAATTAAACAGCAGTTAATTGAAGACTTAATTGTAGAATTACAATCATCGCGGGTTATACTACATGATGCTATTGCCCTTGGTGATTCTCTAATTGCAGATGGTCAATTGTATTTAAAACATATTGGATCTAAAGAATTGACAATTCAAATAGATTCACTGAAAAAACTTGGAGATTTTATAACCTATGGTATTCCTTATGATCTCAATTTACCAATTTATGAAGATTCAAAATCGTCAGGCAGGCTTAGTATGATTAATAATAAGAAAGTACTCATACTTTACGCTGAGATAATGTCTGCCGACATTGGTGGATCCATTCACCGTAAAATTAGTAATGACATGTATTATAATGGTTCTGACTGGGAACTAAGAAAAGAAATAGGATTAAGCGAAATTTTATCTACGCCTAATGAGATGATACCTGAAAGATTTAGATTAACTGAAAAAGAATTTTTGGATATCCTTGCACGTCCTTCTACGTATGCCACGTTAAATAATTCTTTACAGATGAAAGTTGTACGGATTAATTATATGAATAGAATAAGCAATGGAATGACAGAAGTTATTGGATTACTTGAAGAAGAAAAAAAATAATCTTAAGTAATAAAAAAAAACAAACGCACAACACCATGTTTAATTACGTACTAAGTCACTGCCGACTTACGAACAATACTCCAGAATATTCTATCTGTAATTTTTTTGCACATTTAGGTCCGTAGCCACGAAACTAACCATACACAAACACGATCGCTGTAAGTAAAAATCCACATAAAGATACTAATTGAAAAAAACAGCTTTATTTTTTAGTAGAATCTATAATTTCATAAAATTCTTTCTTTCCTTTTATAGTAAGATAAGGATAAAGTATACTTAATAACGTATTTGCTTTTTTTTCTATTATACTCTCATTAATTATTCCTCCATATAATACGGTAGAATACAACCAAGTATTACTATAGACAATCATTTGTTCGGCAAGATTTTGGCATTCCCAATCTAGTATAGATACTTTCATTAATTTATTCTTTTTTAATTGAGTAAATAAAAAGATATAACTCTCAAATCGCGCATCATATATTTTGTGAAAATGTGTTTTTATATTATCATTTAAATTTAATATATTATATAAGTCTGTCCAGAAAAATTGATACTCAATCATTCGCTTCATTGTTAACTTAATTTCAATTTTTAGTTGGTTCATAGAAACATCCATCTTAGGAAAACTTAAGAGTCTAAGGTCAAATTCTTTTGTCATTTCAAAATATAAAGCCTCCAAAATTTCTTCACGTTTTTTAAAATGATAATTTAAATTCCCTGAACTCATCTTTAATGATTTTGCAATCATTCTAATAGTTACTAAACTATATGATTGCTCATTAAATAAGTGCCTTGCTTTTTCCAATATTTTTTCTTTTGTCGATCTCATTAGTAAATTTGTCCTAATTTAAATTATTATTAGTAAATTTGTCCTAAAATTACAAAAAACAATTAGAAGAATGATATGGAACTACAAAAGAAATCCTTTACTATTAAAATACTTGTAGAAATAGCAATTGTATTCCTAACTATATTGAGCATAAAACACCTTGCAGACTATTTCGACATTATCGGTGCTGGCTCAATAGCAATTTGGTGTGGAATTATAGTTAGTAATATTTTCATGAAACAAAATAAAACAAAATGGAAAGAGTTTGGGCTTAAGATTCCAAAAGGCAGAAAAAATAAGTTGATTACTATATTGATAGCACTTGGCACTGTAATACTAGTTTTTTCAATTATGGGGCTAATTGTAAAACCATTATTAGAACGTTTTGGTCTATCGAATCCAGCAAGTGTAGCTGATAGATTTTCCTTTTTTATGGGAAAACCTCTTGTGTTTGTAGGTTATCTAATAACAGTTGTTTGGTTTGGTGCAGCCTTAGGTGAAGAATTGTTATTTCGCGGATATTTACTAAATAGATTGGTTGATTGTACTGGAACTAATAAATTGGGAATAATAATAGCCTTAGTTATACATGCTGTAATATTTGGAATGCTCCATATTTACCAAGGACTAGCAGGTGTTATTGCCACTGGTTGTATTGCCCTTATATTCGGTTCAGTCTATTTTATAATTAAGCGAAAACTTTTTCCTATAATAATTGCACATGGAATTATTAACTCTCTTAGCCTGATTGGATTATATCTAAATGATGGCGTTATAAATTAATGATAAAGAATTGATTAATACCTACAGGCAACACCATATCGTATGAAAAGTACTAGTCCCATTCTTTAACGTTAATAGTTGATTTTTAATTACCTCATTTTATTTATGTATGGTGGTAGTAGTTACTTATTATTCAACTCCAATTACAGCATAAACTGTTAGACGTAAGTTCTGTGCTATTACTATTAACTTCAACCTAATATCGGATAGGAAAGAAATAATGTAAGACAATTATACTTATTATCGCTTCACTAAAACGCTAATACCTAAAAAGTGTTCTTTAAAGTAGGAAGAACGTATCTTAAAAGAACGAAAAATGACTAGTTGAAGGTTGGATACAACGATGTTATAACGTTTAAAGTAGTAGCTAGTTGGTCATAACAAAGCCCATATGCCATTAATTTTGGCTAATTTATTGCGTTCTGGAACAATAGCCTTTAAACCTCTTTTTCTTCAAACTTCTCGTGCTCTTAGTAGGTATTATTTATGGAAGCCCCAGTGCAACACAAAAAAATATTTTAAAAACAAGGTGGTCTGTGTTTAATCTATTAAATTTAGTGCTTAATCAAAGAAAATCAACAGCATAGCCCAACCGGTCTATGCCATTAAGACAACCCATTATGTTACTTACTTAAACGAATGAAAGAACTAATAACCTACATAAATCAAATTAGTCCTTTAAAGGAAGCTACATTTAACGAATTGAAAAAATGCTTTAAACCTTTAGAACTTAAAAAAAATGATTTTTTTGTCAGAGAAAATGAATATGCTCAACAAATAGGGTTCTTAAAAAAAGGAATAGTTAGAGCATTTTTCTTAAATCAAGATGGAAAAGAATATACCAAACAATTTTTTGTAGATTCTTCCATAATTGGGGCTTACAATTCTTTACTTACAAAGCAGCCAAATAAGATAGCCCAACAAGCCTTAACTGATTGTGAAATCTTGGTTGCTGATTATAGAGAATTGGAAAAACTTTATACTAAATTTCATGATTTAGAAAGATTAGGTAGAAAAATTGCTGAATTTTATTTTTTAGAAAAAGAACAGAAAGAAATTGAAATGGCGCTATTGGATGCTGACAGAAGGTATTTAATTATGCAACAAAAATTTCCATCTATTGAAACTGTCATACCACAATATTACATTGCTTCCTATTTAGGCATTTCAACAACTCAATTGAGTCGTATTCGAAAAAAAATTAAAGAATCCTGATTTTAATTACATATGTAAATGTAACCACACCAAAAAGTATTTTCCTTTGCATTGAACATGATTTTAAACTTCCCTTTTTAGGGGGTTATCAAAATTTTAAAACAGTCAATGTATGAATAGGATTTTATTTTTTGTATCAATTATTATTTTTTCCATTTTTTTAGGAAGTCAAATTACGGAAGGATTTTTACTAGTTCCGTATTGGCAGTCGTTATCTAAAACAGAGTTTTATGAATATTATCACAAATTTGGACCGCTAATAAGTGCGTTTTATACCACCCTAACTATTGTTGCTGTATTGATTCCAATACGTATCAGCATTTATTGCTACACCAATAAACTTCCTTCCTTAAAATATGCAGCCACATCATCTTTTTTTGCCCTACTAGTAATAGCACTTTTTTATCTCTATTTTAAGGGAACCAATGAACAATTCTACGGAGCCACTTTTGATGCAAATCAATTAAAATCTACATTGAAAAGTTGGGAATTTATGCATTGGTTAAGAGTACTTATGGAAGTAATTTCTTTAGTTTTTCTAATCATAACGCTTTACACACTTGATAAAAAAAGAAACAATAGACGATTAATTTAACTCTTTAAAAAGATCCAACAACTATGAAACATTTTTATTTATTTTTTATAATGACTTTGAGTTGTGCAACTTACGGGCAATCTATTATTGGACAATGGGAAACTTTTGATGATGAAACCCAAGCGAAAAAATCAGTTATCGAAATTTATAATACAAATAATCTGTATTTCGCCAAAATTGTTGAAAGTTTTGTTAGCGAAAAAAATGCGGTCTGCGAAACCTGTACAGGTAAAAATAAAAACAAACCAATAATTGGTTTAATCATTATCGAAAATCTAAAAAAAGATGGAGACGAATTTACTGGTGGAACTATTATGGACCCAGAAAATGGAAAGACGTACAGGTGTTATTTAAAATTAATAAATTCCAACAAATTGAAAGTAAGAGGGTATCTTGGGTTATCTCTTTTTGGAAGAACTCAATATTGGATTCGAAAAGATTAAAAAACAGCCTAGCACACCGTATAAATTTAATTGCCTGGCTTTTGATTACTTACAAAACCCTCCCATGTCTTAAAGCGTGTCGGAAGGGACTTTCTATTTGGTTTTTATTTGCTAAATTAGGTCCATATACAACCCATTGTGCTTCATAATCAGCAACCGATTACCAATAAAACTAGTCTTTAGGAAATACCGTACCATTTTAGGAGTGAAAACAATAACAAAATTCAAACTCCAAACCTTCTTCTTAAGAAATTTAGTAAAACTTAGTATATTTACATTCATATATAGATTTTATGCTTAAAACAGTAGATGTAACTTTTTCTTACACCAAAGAATCTTCTTTTCATTTCCCTAATATTAAGTTATCCAGTAGTCAGTCATTATTAATTCTTGGCAAATCGGGTATTGGTAAGACCACGCTGCTACATTTATTGGCAGGAATTTTAAGTCCAGACAATGGAACTATTTTCATCAATGACACCAATATCACCAGTATTAGCAGTAAAAAATTAGATCTTTTTAGGGGAAAACAAATTGGAATTGTTTTTCAGAATACCATCGCAATTTCTTCATTGACCGTTTACGAAAACTTACAAGCTAGATTGTATTTTAGCGGAATTTCCGAACAAAAAGGAGCGATTACAACTATTTTAGAACAATTAGATTTAGATTCTGTAAAAAACCAAAAACCAAATACCTTAAGCACAGGTCAGTTGCAACGTTTAGGAATTGCATTAGGAGTTATTCATAAACCTGCCATTATTCTTGCCGATGAACCTACGTCAAGTTTAGATGATGAAAATTGTGAATTAGTAATTCAATTATTGAAAAATCAGGCAGAAAAGTCGAATGCCAATTTGATTATAATCACACACGATCACCGGATAAAAAATTCATTTACTAATACCATTGTTTTATGAACATTCTAAGGATTAGTTATAAAAATATTATTGCCAAACCGTTACCAACTTTTTTAACGGTTTTGAGACTCACTTTAAGCATTGGGCTACTGCTAGGCGTAAAGCAATTAGACAAAGTGTTTGAATCTCAATTACACCAAAGTTTAAACGGTGTTGATATGGTTGTTGGCGCCAAAGGAAGTCCGTTGCAATTAGTACTTTCTACGGTCCTACATATTGACAATCCTACTGGAAATATTCCGTATAATGAAGCAAAAAAGATAGCAGAAAACAAGTACATCCAAGAAGCTATTCCAATTTCAATTGGTGATAGCTATAAAGGCTATAAAATTATTGGCACTTCTGTAGGTTTTGTCGATCTACATAAAACTAGTATAGAAAAAGGCGTTATGTTCACAAATAACTACGAGGTTGTTATAGGTAATGCTGTTTCTGAAAACTTGAACTTAAACATTGGCGATACCTTCTATAGCTCACATGGACTGATTGAAAATGCGGTTGAAAGTCATGATGAACATCCACTTAAAGTAGTCGGTATTTTAAAGCCTACCCAAAATGTTATTGATAGATTAATTTTAACTAATCTTGAAAGTATTTGGCATCTCCATGAGCATGAAGATGAAAATAACAGTCAAGATCACAATCATGACGATGAAGACATAACCGCATTATTGATAAAGTTTAAAAACAAAAGAGGCTTACTATTTCTTCCTAGAAATATTAATGAAAATACAAACTTTCAAGCAGCATTACCAAAATATCAACTAGACAAACTTTTTAAGTTTACAGCCATAGGCACCAAAGCCATCACATGGATTGCGCTTTCTATACTATTTGTTTCTGGAATAAGCATGTTTGTTAGTTTATATAGAATGGTAAAAGAAAAGGCTAAAGAATTGGCGTTGATTAGAACCTATGGTGCGCGTAGAAATAAATTAATTTTACTTGTGTTTTCTGAAGGTTTATTAGTTGGTCTTTTTAGTTTTTTACTCGGAGCTTTGTTAGCCACTTTTATTTTACAAACTATATTTTCTTTAATTAAAGATACCTATAAACAACAAATCTATTTTTTAGAATACTATAATGATATCTTAGAATTGTTTTTGTTTATATTTGGTATAATTATAATTGCAACACTACTAGCCATTCGTCCAATCTTTAAAATGGATATATCTAAAATTATAAGTCATGAAAGTTAAATATGTATTAGTTCTGTTGATTTTTACTTTGGGGTATACTACTGCCTTTAGCCAAAAAAAAATGACTTGGAAAGAGCTTACTACCATATATCGTAAAGAGATTTATAATAAAAAAAGTGATGATGAAAAAAAAACCACCTTATATTATAAAGAAGTAATTCTGAACAATAAGAATGATGAAAAAACACTATCGCTAAAAGATATTGAAGGAAAAAAAATTACCATTAGAGGCTATTTTTTAGACTTAGGTGCTGATGCCATGTGGTATATGCTCTCAAGATTTCCTTTCGAAAATTGCTTTTTTTGTACTGGAGTTGGCCCTGAAACTGTAATGGAACTTGCCAATTTTGACAACCAAAAATTAAAACTCAAAACCGATGAAATCGTTACTGTTACAGGTACACTCTACTTAGTAGAAGAAGATGGTGAATTCTTCTATACCTTAAAAAATTGTACTGTAAAGCTTTCTGAAACTTAATGTAAATTTCTTCTTAAACAAGGGTGAAAATAGTTTTTATACACGCAGAGTCGGAATATGGTTAAGCCGTTCTTACTCAAGCCTAAAAAAAAACTATACAACTACGTATGGTACGTTTTACCAAAAATAGAAGTTTGACTATAGTTATCGATAATGAAATAATACAATTAAAGTCAGCTTTAACGAAGCGACAATTTAAAACAATTATCACGCTATATTGTTGTACTAAATAAACCCATAAAAAAAGCCTTCTCAATGAGAAGGCTTAGTTTTATACTGTGGATAATGATTTATTACATCCCCCCTTTTCGAGTTGGTGATCTTTTAGAAGGCCATTGGCGACGCTCTCCGGTTCCAGGATTAATTGGCATTACCATTTTTTCATTTGACGCTCTATTAGGATCTTCAGATGCCATATACGCTAAAATCGCGGTTAAAATAACATTATTTCTAACATCGTCAAAAACAATTTTATCATAGGTATCCCGATTTGTATGCCATGTATAGTTCCAATAGGACCAATTTAAAGCGCTTAAATTAAAGGTAGGTGCTCCCGCGGCTAAGAACGATGCATTATCAGAACCTCCTGTACTTGGACTTCCTGGAAAGCTAGTTTCTATGTGTCTTTTAATACTTCTTGGCACAGCGTTTAACCAAGTTCCTAAATAGTCATAAGCATGTAAAAAACCAGCTCCTGAAATATTTACAACACGCCCTGTTCCGTTATCTTGGTTAAAAGCTGCTTGAATGTTTTTTACAATCTCTGGATTATCTTCAACAAAAGCTCTAGAACCATTTAAACCTTGCTCTTCACTTCCCCAATGCCCAACTAAAATAGTTCGCTTTGGGTTAGGGTAAATTTTCTTTAAAATACGCATAGCTTCCAACATTACTAAAGTTCCTGTTCCATTATCAGTAGCTCCTTGTCCACCATCCCAAGAATCAAAATGCGCAGATAACAAAACATATTCGTTTGGTTTTTCGCTCCCTTTGATTTCGGCTATCGTATTAAACGTTGGTACTTCACCTAATTCTTTAGACTCGGCTACAATTTTTAACACAGGTTTATCACCATATTCTGCCAATCGATATAACATAGTATAATCTTCTAACTCCAAATCTACTGTTGGAATATTTTTAGTTCTAGCACTAAATATTTTATTAACACCAAAACCATTAGACCAGTTACAAGCTACCAGACCTGCCGCACCTGCTTCTTCTAAGGCAGTAATAATTGTGCGTGTAGTGTACCCTGTTTTTCTTATATTGTTTCTCCAGTCTTGAGTCATTTTAGTTCGCTCATCTTTCATTTTTTGAAAAGATTCTTCTGTAGCAAACTCTTCCCAATTATAATCTGGACGCCCAGTTGGTTGATTCATAGAAATAAGTACGAGCTTTCCTTTTATCGTAGATAACCAGTTTTTAAATTCTGCTTCATCTTTAATATTACTTGGCAATACTACTGCCTCACCAGTAACACCTTTGCTTGACGTGCCAGGGCTCCATGCTAATTGTGTACCATCTAATGATTGTACACGTGGCGATATCATATCTATATGCGTAATGCCGCGTTCCCAACCACGCCATGTACCGTAATTTTCTTTTTTTGCTGGAATTCCCCATTCTTTGTATTGATTAATTGCCCATTTACTTGCCTCTTCCATTTGAGGTGTTCCTACTAATCTAGGTCCAATCACATCTAAAAGTTCATGTGCTAATCGTTCTAGTTGAGAGTTTTCGGTAGCTTCTTTAATCATACCGTCAATCACTGGGTCATTACCCTGCCCGAAAGCCATTCCGCTCGTGAATAACGCGAAAGCCATTAAGATTTGAATATATCTTTTCATTTGAAAAATTGGTTTTGGTTATAAAATAATTTGTAAAAAAGACTAATATACAAATATGATTAGTATTTTGTTAGCACAAATATAAAATTTTACAAAAAAAGGACCGTAACGCTTAAAGTGCTTATGAAATAATGACTTTAGTGAATAGATTAAACGAAAGAAACACCTTAGAAACAAGGCAGACCAACCGCTAACCATAGACAGTCAAACAAATATTAACGATCTAGGTAAACTATTCAGCGTAGCTATATCAGGCAAAAATACGGGTAGTAATCAGTATTCCATACCTTGTAAACTACCGTCTTAAAAAAATATATAATTATGAAATATTTTGTACTCATCGTATTTACATTGTTAACGCTAACTTCGTATAGTCAAGAAACAACTTTGTCTTCTAATTACAAAAAAGAAGTCATTGAAAAGCTGTCTAAGTTAATTAACGACTTCTATATCTACCCAGCTATTGGACAAAAAACCAGCAAACATCTAAATTCGGAATTTCAATCCGGGAATTTTGATCGCTATAAAGACCATCAGGCATTTGCAAATGGCCTCACGGAAGCAGTCCAACATATCAACAAGGATAAACATATGCGTATCATAGCTAATAAACCGTATAAAGCTCCTGAGCATTCGTTAGAAAGAAAAGCAGCACAGCGAATGGATCAAATTAATAATTACAGAAGCTTTAATCATGGAGTTCGAGAAGTAAAATTATTAGATGGAAATGTTGCCTATTTAGACCTAAGAGGATTTGCAACCCTAGACAGGGCTAAAGAAATTACAGATACATATATGAAATTAATATCTCAAGCTGATGCAGTAATCATTGATTTAAGTAATAATGGCGGAGGGGATCCTGCTATGGTTCAATATGTATGTAGTTATTTTTTTAATCAAAAATTACACCTCAATAGTCTCTACTATCGGGAAGGCGATCGAACTGAAGAATATTGGACTTTAGAGGAAGTGGGCGGAAAAAAAATGGACAAGGTGCCTTTATTTATAATGATAAGTGAAAAAACCTTCTCCGGCGCAGAGGAATTTTCTTATAATATGCAAACGCAGCAAAGAGCTACCTTAATCGGACAAACATCTGGTGGTGGTGCTAATCCAGGAGGAACAAGAGCAATCAATAAAGATCTTGCCGTATTTATACCCACAGGACGAGCCATTAATCCCATTACAAAAACAAGCTGGGAAGGAACAGGGGTAATACCTGAAATTAAAACAACAAAAAAAGAAACCTTTAGCCAAGCATATGCACTAGCCAAAGCCAAAGCTGAAACTATGCGGAAAAATAAAACCATACAGTATATCCGTTTGCATAAAGAGCTAAACAAACATCTGGACGAATACAAGAATGATGAATCTGAACTTAATATCCATAAACATATATCTAATTTTGTAGATGCGGGTCTTTTTGGTGAATGGGATATAAATTCCTTAGGTTTTGACTATTTAATGAACAAGAATAAGTCAAAAATTGCCTTATGCATTCTCAAGTCAAATACAGTACTCTTTCCCAATTCACCAAATGTATTTGATAGCTACGGAGAGGCTTTAAAAATAACCGGAGACTTAAATGCTTCGGTAGCAAGTTATCAGAAAGCCGTTGATATAGCGATCAAAAGCAAAGATAAAAATCTCGCTTATTACAAAGAAGCCCTGCAAAATATTAACGATGAAATAAAGCAGCGTAATTAAGCATATAACTGTATATAAATAATATTGGCAATTGATCCATTTGAATATAAATCATTGCCCGTTGAGTATACGCATAAATACCTATGGCCTAAACGGTAGCCGTTTTTGTTAATCTAAATTAGGTGCTTAAACAGGCAACCACATCATACGCAAAAGGATTGTGCATTATATGAGAAATGGGGTTAATAAATTAAAATTATCAGTAAAATGGACGAAGAATTGATCGGGAATTTAACCGAAATGGATGAAATACAATGTCTACTAAATTTATATAATGAAGCAAAAGCGTATTTAGAAGAATTTGATTGGTGTTCAAGAATAATAAACTCATGGAATGACCGCGAATATAGTTTTTATGATAAGGTTGGAATCTTTCTATTTGAAATAGAACCAGCCAATCCAAATATTGATGATTTCGTTTGGATCATAGTTGGGGACTTACCAACAGTCTATCTAGACAAAAGTGCTTCTTCTGGAGCTGAAGCAGTTGAAATTTATTGCGAACTCATGGAGGATTGGATTGAGCGCGTTGTAGAAGGAAAGTCTATTGCGAATTGCTTCCCAATTCCAAACGAACCTACGCTAAAAAATGCTACTTTATTAAAATTCAGAACTAAGTTTATTAGAGAACACCTATTGAATACAGCATAAAAACGAGGTGTAACTTGGCCTTAAGCCAATATTTTTGACCTCCCCTACCCTGACTTGTGCTTTTACCTGGAGTATTTATATACGAGTAGGTGCCAACTCATACGGTTACTGGATGGGTGTAAAATAACCTAAAAAACGTCTCAACCCTCAAGGTCCGTGCTTTTTTATTATTTTAGTGCTTTAACTACGTAAAATTAACGACACATAGACGCAATGCTGGTGGTCAGCTAAAAAAGTACAAGATGAAAAGAAAAATTGCGATAATTGGCGGAGGAATTGCTGGACTTACCTTTGCTCGTTGTATTTCTGATGACTATGAAACACATATTTTTGAAAAAAAAGAAGAATTTAAAGAAATAGGAGCTGCAATTAGTGTGTTTCCAAATGCCCTCTGTGTACTGGATGAAATCGGATTACTTGAGCGCATCTTAAATTCAAGCGGAAAGTTTGAAAATGTGTATCTCAAAACGGATAGAGGGACCATCTTAAGTAAATCTGCACCTAAAAGCGATTACCCTGTTATTTGCATTCACCGAGCCGATCTTCACAAAATTTTATTATCAGATATCAATACGCATGTACATATTAATAGTAATGTAAAGCAATTAACTAATTTAGACAATGGTCAAGTAGAACTAATTTTTCACAATGGCAAATCTTCGGTATTTGATGCCGTAATTGGAGCAGATGGAATACATTCGAAAGTCAGAAAACACATCATCAATGATGGAGACCCACTATTTAGAGGATATTCTGTTTGGCGTGGTGTAGTAAAAACCAATTTTGATATTGGATACGCCAGTGAAACCTACGGAAAAGGGCAACGTGTTGGAATTGTTCCAATAAAAGATGGTGTATATGGCTGGTGGGCAACGTATAATGAAGAATTTTTGAAAGATGATGAACCAGAAGGCACGAAGCAAAAACTTAAACGCCTTTTTGGAAATTGGCACTACCCTATTCCTGAACTTATCGATACTACCGAAACGATATTGAAAAATAGTTTGTCAGACCGTATCCCACAAAAAGGTTGGACTATTGGCAATATTACGCTAATTGGAGACGCAGCACACCCAACTACTCCAAATCTAGGTCAAGGAGGTTGCCTAGCCATTGAAGGGGCCTATCTCTTGGCTAAATGCATTAACAAATACGGACTGTCTTCTAAAGCATATGAAATTTACGAAAAGCATCAATTTCCACGTGCAAAAAAAATTATAAACGAAAGTTTAAAACTTGGAAAAATTGGTCAAATTACCAACCCCATTTTAAT
>Ga0209344_10001390_pt1 | contig 31807 bp, 32 predicted proteins | sample Cruoilmetagenom6_FD_187293 | JGI IMG/M metagenome (GOLD analysis project Ga0209344, IMG submission 187293) | Oil polluted marine microbial communities from Coal Oil Point, Santa Barbara, California, USA - Santa Barbara Oil Seep Sample 6 (SPAdes)... | ecosystem: Environmental > Aquatic > Marine...
CACAATGATCGACACCATCCACAACCTCGCAAACGCCTACATTCAAACGCACAGTCGCAAAAGCGACACCCGCATCAAAAGGCCCTGTAATTTCCTCAAAAATAGGGTTCTCGTCACGCAAGTCCCTATTCACAGGTGCATTGCGCATGTATCCACTCTCGCGAAACACATCTTCAAGGTCGACAGCACACTGACCGGCCATTTCTATTTTTTGTGTTTCGCAGGTGCCGGACACTGTGATTTGAGCCCATTTAGGTCGCACACCGGGACGCAAGCTCACCTGTTTGCTCTCATGGGGCGCGATATCAAGACTACAGCCACCATATCCAAAACAGGCATTATTGCCTTCAGCCTCAAGGTGGACCGAAACACAGGAGTCATTTTGAAAAGCAATGACATTCCCTGCGGCTTGGGCGCTGTTGGTCAAAGCTGCCACCGACAACAGGCCAACAGCCAGCCACGCAAATTTTCTTCTCATCAGACCACCTCCTTTGTAAAACTCAGGCAGGTGACATGTTAAAGGCCGCAAACGTTGCGGCCTTTGATACGTATCAATTTAGGGCTTTTAGCTATCCAGAGCTGATTATCATTGGCCTACAGAACTAAAGTCCTCGGGAGATTCATGTCCCGATCCCGCCAGCGCTTCACTGGCCGCAGCCTTATCAAACCCTTCCATAATGCCTGCAAACCGCGCTTCGACGGCAGAGCGCATATCAGGGTGGGTGAAAACATAAAGCTCGTTATTGCGAATTGCTTCCACAACACGCTCTCCCACGCGGTCTGGGTCCAAGCCGTTCAGAATAAACGCCGCGGCGCCAGAACGGTCGCCTTCATCAACCGGAGCCGCCTCACCATATTCATCCTGTCGGGTACGCCCGGATTCATGAATACGTGTTCTCACAAAGCCAGGGCATAGAACAGATACGCCAATATCAAGTGGCTCTAGCTGCCCCCGCCAGCCTTCAGACATCGCAACCACCGCAAATTTCGTTGCGTTGTAAGGTTCCATTCCCGGAGGCGACACCATGCCAGCCATAGAGGCCGTATTCACAAAGTGACCGCCTTCACCTTGCTCACGGATGATGGGTGCAAAAACCTCAGTGCCGTAGACCACGCCTTTCAGGTTAACGTCAATGATCCAATCCCAATCTTTGGGGTTCAGCTCTTCAATTGGTCCACCAACACCGACCCCGGCATTGTTGCAGACCACATGGACCTTCCCAAATTCCTTGACTGCTTCAGCAGCTGCATTTTCGACAGACGCGCGCGATGCAACATCACATTTCACAGAAATTGCCTTTATCTGCCTTGCGTGCAGATCAGCAAGCGCGATTTCCAATGCACTCTCATCAATATCTGCCAAGACAACATTCATGCCTGCTCGGCCAAATGACCGCGCCATAGACAACCCAATACCGCTACCGCCACCCGTGACAAAGGCGGTGCGCCCTTCCAGCTTTTCCATTACTCAAGCAGCTTTCTGTTTGTAAGTGTCTAAAGCATTAAATTCAGCGAGCAATTTTTCCCCGCCGTCTTTCGCCAACAGACGCTCGCTGATGGTGTCATAACTTTGGTCACGCGACAGGTCGAACTGCTTTTCGCCATGCCAAATCACCATGTTCGCCCACACCGGGTCGATCAGGTCTTTCCCTGCAATCGTGCCACCATCGACCGTCTTGAATGTGAAGCTTCGCATCTCGGAGATGACGGCCTGCAAATAGCCAACGTGAATGGCCTCATCAGTGCGAATGCGCTCCACCATGGTCGCTGCCAAATCAGCATCAGCCTTATTATCACCAAAAATCTCTCCGTCACGCATTAGCTCGACGCTATGCGCAAAGAACGCTTCTGCCCGCACTTCGATCATCAGCACGTTCATCAAAAGTGAAATAAGCTGCTCAAACCCTTCGGGAAGCTGTGGCATCAAGCGTCCCTCTTCTGGACGGCCGATAGATTCAGGAGGCTCAACGAGCGGGTATGCATCCTTTCCAAAAACCAGATCGCGCGAGGCAAACCACATTGCGTCATGCGCGCCATACTCTGGTTTTGCAGGATCACCACCCTCATCTGCGCCGTGGGCATACAGCAAGCCTTTGTGCAGATGGCCGGTTGCCGTTTCAGAAATATCGTCAACGATGATCTGCTGAAAATCAGGAGCGTCCAGCGTGCAAAGAATTTGCCCACGGGCTTCAATAATGCCTGTAACGGTCAACGCGTTCCAAAAGGACTCGCCGTATCCGTTATTGATCAGGAATTTCTGCTGTTGTAGGTTTGGAAAATTGCCGCGCTTCAGCAAATCGCCTGTTGCTTCAACCAAATCCCAGCCCTTGCCCTTCAGTGCATTTTGCCACGCATGAACTGCAGGCCAACGATAAAGCGTTTTTGGTGAGTGATACTCGCCTTCTGCATCAAATCCACCATGCAGCAAATAACCCACTTCCTTTTGCGGTTGCGCATAATCATGATCCGCCAGTAATTCCTCGCGGCTGTAAACCAGTCTATCCATCAGTTATTCCTCCAGAGCCCGCCTTCATTTTTCTTTTTGTTTTGGCAGTTGTCCAAGTTTAGGTCGTTGGCATCAAAGTTCTCAAAATCACGCGCGCCAGGTCACGTGTCATTGCATTTTGGTCGGCATTTGTCCGATAGGCATAAACACCCGATTGTCGAATAATGCCAAGGATCACATAACCCGCAAAAAGCGGATCAAGATCGGTTTTCATTACGCCTTCATCCTGCCAGCCACACACGGTGTCGCGCCATTGCTCAGCCCAACGGTCAGTGGGAAGTTTTACCTCGCCATCCGTGGTTGCTAGAACTGAAATGTCTGTGAGGGCCGCTGCCAACACACCTGGGTTGGCGTCTGAATATTCAAAGATTGCTTTAAGCGACTCACACAAAGCATCTTCGGGATCATCTTGTTCGGCCGTGTGCTCTGCAATGAAGACAGATAGCTCTGCTGAAGCTTCCTCCGCAAAAGCAAGGAAGCACTCAAGCTTGTCAGCAAAGTGAAGATAGAACGTACCATGGCCGACACTCGCCGCTTTGGAAATATCCTGCGGCCGCGTACCGTGATAGCCCTTCTCGACAAACAGCGCGCGCGCGGCAGCTAGAATACGCCGCCTGCTTTCCATTCGTCTTTTCGAAGGAGCTGGAGTTATTTCTTCAACATCAGCAACATCTATTAGTGTTGCATTGTCCCCACTGTCGGATGCATGATTATTTGTCATTTCGGGAGTGTTCGTTGGAACTGACATTTTGTCAACACCATCACCGAATATTTATGTCATTTTCAGTCTAACAGACGTGTGAAGACATAAGTTGAACTGTCCGACAATGCAGGACGAAAAACATATCCCACTTCATTGAACTCTTTTAGTCCTTCGGGCTGATTTATCCGATTTTGCACCATGTAGCGGGCCATCATCCCTCGTGCACGTTTTGCATAGAATGAGATTACTTTTGCTACGCCCGCCTTCTCTTCTTTGAAAACAACATCCAACACTCCCGGCTTAAGGGTTGCTCTGTCTACAGATTTAAAATATTCAACCGACGCGCAATTGACAATGACGCTTGCGCCACCACCCTTCTCGCAATCTTCATTCAACAGCGTTGCGATCCGGTCACCCCAAAAAGCATAAAGGTCACGCCCCTGCTCGTTAGCCAGACGGGTCCCCATTTCCAGGCGATGAGCCTTGATTAGATCGAGAGGTTTTAGCAGACCATATAGACCCGACAGAATGCGAAAGTGATCCTGCGCATAAGCAAGGTCAGCCTCATCCAATTGCGCTACATCGAATCCCTGATAAGTGTCGCCCGCATAAGCAAAGACACCTGGCTTTGCATCTGCCTTCGGATCACTCGCATCAAAGGCTTGAAACCGTTCATAAGTAAGATCCGCCAACGCATCTGACAGGTGCATGAGTTTCTTGAATTCTGCCCGTGTACGTTTTTTCGCAACAGCGCCAATGTCCGATGCCCCATCCAACAGGCGTGGAACAGTTGCGGTAATCGGCCTCTCCAAAGGGGAGAAATCAAGCGCTTTAGCAGGTGACACAACAGCTAACATAGTTAGGGCTCACTACTCATGTTCGAAAAGACGAGAGACGCACAGTCTCTCTGTACGCCGCAAACCGTCAACGATTTGGTGGAAATTCAGGCGTCTTTATTCAGCCGCCTGTTGTTTTGCATCCTGCATAACCCGCCACAGTCGTTGCGGCGTCACAGGCATATCAACAGACGTCACACCCAGCGGCTTCAATGCATCAATGACAGCTGAGATGAAGGCAGCTGGCGCACCAACGGTTCCAGCCTCACCGGCTCCCTTAACACCCAGCGCATTTGAGATCGCCGGGATCTCATTATATTTGAAGTCAAAGAACGGCATATCGTCAGCTCGTGGCATCCAATAATCCTGGAAGGACCCCGTTAGCAGCTGCCCGCTTTCATCATCATAGACAGTGTGCTCCCCCATTGCCTGACCAAGCCCCTGGACAATCCCGCCATGCACCTGCCCAGCCACAATCAACGGATTAAGCACTGTGCCAAAGTCATCAACGACCGTATACTTTTTGATCTCCAGCGTACCCGTGTCAGGATCAACTTCGACTTCACACACATGAGCACCATTGGGGAACGTGTTGCCCTTCTGGTCATATTCACCATCGGCGCTCAACTCACCCAGATCAGCTTGCGTTTCCGCGATTTTTGCCACGCTGAACAAATCAATGCGCTTGTCAGTACCAACAACGGCAAAGACAGGATCGCCATCAGCACCACGAAACTCAACATCAATGACCGCGGCTTCCAATTCATTGGCCGCTACTTCGCGACCTTTTTGGATCAATGTTTCCGAGGCAACACCAAGCGCACCCGTTGCCATGTAAACAGCTTTTGACCCACCTGTACCAGCACCACCGGCCAGCACTTCGCTATCGCCCGCATGTACTTTGATCTTTTCAACATCAACGCCCAGACGGCTAGACACATATTGTGTCCACACAGTCTCGTGGCCTTGGCCATTCGACTGTTGGCCCGTATAGACATGAACCATGCCACCGTCGCCATCCACTTCGAGACGGGCAAACTCTGTCATGCCAGCGGCGGTGCGCTCGACATAATAAGAAATCCCAATACCTGCAAGCTTGCCAGCCGATGCCGAAGCGGTCCGTCTTGTTTCAAACGTATCGAAATCAGATCCGGCGAGCGCATCCGTCAAATTGCGATCAAAATCACCACTGTCGAATGGAAGAGAGGGCTTGTTGTCATAAGGCATGTCTGCCGCTGGAACAAAATTCCGGCGTCGCAATTCATCTGGACCAATGCCCAGCTCACGCGCCGCTGCATCCATCAAGCGTTCAATAACGTAGGATGCTTCAGGTCGCCCTGCCCCACGATATGCATCCACAGGCACCGTATTCGTCATCACCGCGCGCACGCGGTTGTAGAGCACTGGGACTTTATACACGCCCACATGCATGCCACGTGGCGCGAGAGTCGGAATGAAGGCTGCGAATTGACTTTGATAGGCGCCCAGGTTGGCGATCGTCCGTACATCAACACCCAGAATGTGCCCATCCGCGTCAAATGCGATTTCGGCTTCCGTCACATGGTCCCGCCCCTGTGTGTCAGACAGGAAGGACTCGCTTCTATCCCCGGTCCACTTCACAGGTCGGCCAAGTTGCTTCGCTGCAAACAGAACAATCGGATATTCATTGTAGGCAAAAGTCTTCATGCCGAACCCGCCGCCGACATCATCAGAAACAACGCGTAATTTCTCAACGGGGATCTTCAGGCATATTTCAGCTATGCGCGCTCGCATACCATGCACACCCTGACTGCCAGCATGGAGCGTATATTTGTCTGCTTGCTCATCATATTGCCCAATGGCCGAACGTGGTTCCATCGCAGCCACGACAATGCGATTATTGATCAGTTCAACGCGGGTTACATGTGCAGCTTTTGCTTTGGCTTCAGCAAGAGCAGCCTCATCACCCAGCTCCCAGTCATAGACAATATTGGAGCTATTTTCGTCCCAGATAACAGGTGCATCTGGTGAGGCCGCAGCTTGTGTATCCACAATGACAGGCAGTTCGTCATAGTCGGCCATCACAAGTTCGCCGGCATCGCGCGCCAACGCCTCTGACGTGGCTATAACAACCGCGATGGGATCGCCTGCATAACGCACCCTGTCCCGCGCCAAAATTGGGCGTGTGGTCTTGAACATCGGTGAACCATCTCGGTTCTTCACCATGGCGTAGGCAACATTTGGCACTTCGCCATATCCCGCAGCATCAAAATCAGCGGCGGTATAGACGGCTAACACACCTTCGGCAGCCAATGCATCAGCAATATCGATGGCACCCAGTTTGGCGTGTGCATAGGGAGAGCGAACCAAATGCGCATAGACTTGACCTGGAAAAGAGATGTCATCTGTGTAACGGCCATGGCCTGTTATCAGACGGTCATCCTCGACCCGTGTCATTGGCTGTCCAACACCAAACTTTACCATTGGCGATCTCTCCCGCTTAAATTCAATATGAAACGACAATACGTAAAGCCGCGACAATATTTTCGCCGCGGCTCTAGTATCTATGCATAGATATTAATCCCGGTAGGACGGATCAACCCTGTCAATCGTCCTAAGAAGTGCTGGCCAGGCAAGATTGCCAATACCGTTGGCGTCCTGGAATCGTGCTTGACTGGCGACTTTCTCAACAACCCCAGGTGCAGGGAATTGAATTTTGGTGCCACCGCTCAATGCACGGATTTGCATTGTGCAAGCCCGTTCCAAAAAGAACAGCCGCAGGAATGCATCCGCACAACTGGCACCACATGTAAGAAGGCCGTGATTGCGAAGGATCATCGCATGCTTGTCGCCAAGATCGGCAATCAACCGTTCACGCTCATCATGATCAAGCGCGATGCCCTCATAATCGTGATAGGCAAGGTCAGCCATCACCACCATTGACGTTTGCGACAGAGGCAGAAGACCATTAGCGTGGGTTGAGACGGCAACACCATCATCCGAATGCGTGTGGATCACAGCATGTGCATCTTTGCCAGCGGCATGAACCGCGCTATGGATCGTGAACCCAGCCGGATTGATCATGTAAGGCGTATCCATGACGATATTGCCTTCAAGATCAACTTTGACGAGGCTTGATGCCGTAATTTCATCAAACGTCATACCGTATGGGTTAATGAGAAAGTGATTTTCCGCATCTGGAACACGCGCTGAAATGTGCGTGTAGATCAGGTCAGACCAGCCATAATGTGCGACCAACCGATAGGTCGCAGCCAGGTCAACGCGGGCTTGCCATTCAGCGTCAGAAACATGTTCGCGAACAGATGTGATAGTCATGTCTTCAGCAACGGACATGGGCTCTCCTCCAGAGAATTTATTTGGTTGCCATTAGAGTGGGGCACAGCGCCCTTCTCTGTCAAACCAGTTTCCGCTCTCCTGCGGCCCATTGCCTCAATCGACCCAAAACACCTCCAATGAGGCCATTTCTCAACTATGGTGAAGACACGGAAGTCCTTTTAGGTGGTCAAAAATGTCTTGGATCTCAGTCGTTCTCAGTGTCTGTCTCATTGCCATTTCGGCGCTCCATGCACTTTGGGCATTGGGCAGTCCTTGGCCCATGAAAAGCGATCAAGAATTAGTGAAAGCGGTGGTTGGCGACGAAAAGATAATCGAAATGCCGGCAAAATGGCAGTCAGCCCTTGTTGCCATTCTTCTGCTCGCTGGCGCGATTTGGCCTCACGTCATGGAACAAACTTTGGTCATCCCTTTTCTGCCACCCATGCTGATTGCACTGGGCGGATGGACATTGACGGCTGTCTTCATTGGCCGCGGGCTGGTTGGTCTCACGCCCTGGTTTCGCAGATTGCTACCGGAAGAGCCGTTCCGCAGTTACAACCGCACCTACTACTCACCCCTGTGCATTGTGATCGGCCTTGGCTTTCTGCTCCTTCAAACACTCTGACGGATTACTCAGCAGCAGCACGCAACCGCCAAACCAACCACAGCACTCTCGAATAAAAATATCCCCTTCTTCATCCTGTCAAACGCAGATGGGTGCTGCCGGCCCGCTGGCAATGGCAATTGTTACGTCAGTCATTTCGGGCATTTTTCCATTAAAAGGCCCGCATCAAGGGCGGGTTGTTAACTAATTCCCAACGCGGGAACTATATGCTTGATCCCACTACGGGAACTTTCTATAGTGTCTTCATGAGAGTAATTTCACGAAAAGCCCTGATCAAATTCTATTCCGTCAAAGGAAACGCAGACGCCAAAGGGCCTTGTGAAGCGTGGTTTTCCGAGGCAAAGAAAGCTGATTGGACAAAACCACAGGACATCAAAGACCGCTACGCAACAGCAAGTTTTCTTGGAGACGAAAGAGTGGTTTTTAATATAGGTGGGAACAAGTACCGTCTTGTGGTGGTTGTTCTCTATGACGCGAAGCAAGTACTAATTCGGTTTATCGGCACTCATGCGAACTACGACAGAATCAACGCCGAAAAGGTTTAGGACAATGGACATCAAAGTTATCAAAACAGCCCGTGATCATGATCGAGCCCTTAATCGGGTGAACGCCCTTATTGCTGGGAAGCGCACTAAGACCGACAATAATGAACTCGAAGTCCTGGGCATTCTCATTGACGTTTACGAGGACGAACACTTTCCCATTGCTAAACCCTCGCCCATTGAAGCGATCAAATTTCGCATGGAACAAATGGGCATGAAGCAAGTAGATGTAGGCCGCATTATCGGGAGCAAGAGCAGAGCCTCGGAAGTTCTTTCTGGGAAAAGGCCTCTCACACTCCCTATGATCCGAAACCTCTCTGGCGAGCTCAACATCCCTGCTGAAGTTCTTATTCAGGAAGTAGCTTAACCACAATCGACTGAACCGTTATTCCGATTGAATTTCTTCCACCTCTTAAAGACAGGGTATACCCATCATTTCACAATAGGCCTTGATTTCGGTGATTGAGATTGGACCTTGGCAACCCCTGTGCATTGTGATCGGCCTTGGCTTTCTGCTCCTTCAAACACTCTGACGGATTACTCAGCAGCAGCACGCAACCCCGGTTCCAGCACTTTTCCCGGATTGAGAATGCCTTTTGGATCGAGTGTGTTTTTCAACATATGCATCAGTGTAATCTCTTCCGCGCTCCGCGACAATTCCAGGTACGGGCGTTTCTCCAACCCAATACCGTGCTCCGCTGAGACAGATCCCCCAATATCGCGAAGCGGCAAATAGACAATCTCCTCCACACGTCGACGGGCTGCCAATTCGGCGTCACCTACCCCGACAATCAAATGCAGATTGCCATCTCCCAAATGACCAAAAACCATCAGCGTGGGATTGTCCCACCCTGCTATCAGCTTTTCTTTCACTGAAGCCACATAGCTTTCCATATGCGGAATCCCCAGACTGACGTCATAGGTGAAAATCGGCCAGTTTTGCGCAACCTGTGACACATCATCCCGCAATGCCCACATGGCATCGCGCTCGCTCTGGTTTTTGGCGATCACCGCATCGGAAATAAAACCGGCCTCTAGCGTTTTCATCAAGGCAGATTCAAACCGCGCACTGTCTTCTTCCTGATGACCGCCCAAAGCTTCCACAAGCACATAATAAGGATGCCCATCTGGAAGAGGCGGTTTTCCATCCGCTGGCGCCCGTGTAACGAGTTTGTAGAAGTCTTCCCACATCACTTCAAAAGCTGAGAGCGTGCCACCCATCTCTGCTTCCATGTGGCGTAGGAGTTTCGGCAGCGCGTCAAAATCATCTATTGCGACAAACGCCGTATCTTGGCTGATTGCCGCAGGACGCAAGCGCAAAACCGCACGTGTCACAATGCCAAGTGTGCCTTCGGTTCCTATGAAAAGTTGTTTCAGATCGTAACCAGCATTGTTTTTGAGCATATGGTTCATGGCAGACAAAATGGTTCCGTCCGCCAGAACAACTTCGAGCCCCAACACCATTTCGCGCATCATGCCATAGCGCAGCACGCGGTTGCCGCCTGCATTGGTTGATATATTTCCGCCAATGGTCGCTGACCCTCGTGAGCCAAGATCAAGAGGAAAGAAAAACCCTTTCGCCTCCGCGGCCTCACAGGCGGCTTGAAGGGGAATGCCTGCTTGCACGGTCATCGTGCCACCCACCATGTCGATCTCTTCGACTTTGGTCATGCGTTCCATGGAAAGCGCAACCATACCTTCCGCATGTCCGCCTTCTACAAGTCCGGTCTTACCGCCCCAGGCAACAACGCCTTGCCCTACCTCGTAGCAGAGTTTCAAAGCACGTGATGTTTCTTCCGTTGACGCAGGCCGCACAACCGCCAATGGCACCCCAAGCGGGCTCCAGCCACCTTGCGCTTTTTCTTCCGCATCCGCACCTGTCAGAACGCCCGCCGACCCCAACTCCGCTGTCAGCTTTTCAATCAGGTCTGTCACATTGCTTCTCCCTCAAGGCAGCTACTTTCTAAACAGTTAGAACCCTAGCGACAGCCGCTTTCCAGCGGCCATATCGGCCAGTCCGTTCTGGTTCTTGCATTTGTGCTTCAAAGCGTGCCTCTTCTTGCCATTGTTTGGCAACATCTTCCGTTCCACCAAAGAACCCAACATGCATTCCCGCTAGATAAGCAGCCCCTAGCGCCGTTGTCTCTTGGACTTTTGGACGCACAACGGGGCGCCCCAACAGATCGCTTAGATTTTGCGCAAACCAATTGTTGGCGACCATACCGCCGTCAACACGCAACTCGTTCGGCGCAGACAGACCTGCCGCCTGCATGTCAGCGCCCATCGCCTCCATCAGGTCGCGGGTTTGAGAAGAAACAGATTCAAGCGCCGCACGCACAATTTCAGCAACACCGGAATCGCGCGTCATGCCAACAATTGCCCCCCTTGCGTGTGGGTCCCAATAAGGAGCCCCAAGTCCAGTAAATGCCGGCACAACCACAATTTGCGATGCTGGATCAGCCTCTTGCGCCAGCTTTTCGCTTTCTTCGGCTGATGAAATAAATTTCATTTCATCGCGAAGCCATTGAATGGTGGCGCCTGCCATAAAAATGGAGCCCTCCAACGCATAGGTCACTTTCCCGTTCAGGCGGTAAGCAACCGTCGACAAAAGTCGGTTCTTGGAATGTACATGCGCATGCCCAGTGTTCACCAGCGCAAAACACCCTGTGCCATAAGTGGACTTCATCATGCCTGGTGCAAAACAAGCCTGACCGACACTCGCCGCCTGTTGGTCGCCTGCAATGCCCGCAATCGGCAATACGCCGTCGAACAGGTCTGAAGCTGTTTCCCCAAAGTCCGCACAACAGTCTTTTACCTCTGGCAAAAGCGCGCGGGGAATGTTCAGCCACCCAAGAATTTCATTATCCCAGTCCTGAGTATCAATGTTGAAAAGCAAGGTTCGAGACGCGTTAGTTGCATCAGTCACATGGGATTTGCCACCCGTCAACTTGAAGACAAGCCAGCTATCAATAGTGCCAAAACAAAGTTCACCTTTTTCAGCCCGCGCACGGGCGCCCTCTACATGATTTAACAACCACGCGAGTTTCGTGCCTGAAAAATAGGGATCCAGCAACAAGCCTGTCTTTGCCTGAACGGTGCTTTCCTTGCCTTCATCTTTGAGTTTCGCACACAGGTCGGCGGTTCGCCGATCTTGCCAAACGATGGCGTTATGAAGCGGCTCTCCCGTTTCTCGGTCCCAGATCAGACTTGTCTCGCGTTGGTTGGTAATGCCAATGGCGGCGATGGCATCTGCCCCACCCGCAAAATCCAGAACATCCCGGCACACCTCCAGCGTATCTGCCCAAATTTTCTGGCCATCATGCTCCACCCACCCATCAGCGGGAAATATCTGGGGCAATTCCTTTTGCGCGGTTTTAATCGCCTGCCCAATGTCATCAAACAGCAGCGCACGTGTGCTCGTGGTGCCCTGATCGATACTTAAAATGTACTTTTTACCGCTGCTTTTTGGCATTGCCGCCCCCCGTGACCTTTTATTTAACTCTAACGCCCTCTCTTGCCCTAGCAAAGCAGTCGTTTTTTCCCATATGTTCGCCTATAAATTTAACTCTCAAAGTGACACCTGGACGTCTTCTCGTCTTTTAGGACAATGGCATGAGTAAAACAGTCATAACCCCGCCCGTTCCCAACATGGTTGATCCCTTTGGGCGCGCCGTTACCTACCTACGTGTGTCGGTGACGGATCGTTGCGATTTCAGATGTGCCTATTGCATGTCCGAACACATGACCTTCCTGCCAAAGAATGAAGTCTTATCTCTCGAAGAGCTCGAAACCATGTGCAATGCCTTCATCGACAAGGGCGTTCGCAAGATCAGGCTTACGGGCGGTGAACCGCTGGTCCGCAAGGGCATTATGACGCTGATTGAGCGTCTCGGCACGCGCGTCAAAGCCGGAGATTTGGAAGAGCTTACACTCACCACAAATGGGTCTCAGCTGCGAAAGTACGCAAAAGAACTCTATGCCGCCGGAATACGCCGGATCAATGTTTCGGTCGACACACTCGATGCTGACAAATTTGCGGAAATCACCCGCTGGGGTCGGTTGCCTCAAGTCCTGGATGGTATTGAGGCGGCAGTTGAAGCCGGGCTAAAAGTGAAAATCAATGCCGTTGCCCTCAAAGGCACCAACGAGCTTGAAATCGCATCAATGATTGAATGGGCGCACACGCGCGGCCATGAACTAACGTTGATTGAGACCATGCCACTTGGCGAAATTGATGGCGATCGCAATGAACAATACCTCCCCCTTTCACAAGTCCGTGAAACGCTGGAAGAAAAATGGACACTGAGCGACCTACCTGATCGAACGGGTGGACCAGCACGTTACGTGAAAATTTTGGAAACTGGTGGACGATTGGGCTTCATTACCCCCCTCACCCATAATTTTTGTGAGAGCTGCAACAGAGTTCGACTAACGTGCACCGGCCAACTCTTCATGTGCTTAGGCCAAGATGATGATGCCGACTTGCGGGCCATATTGCGGAGCAAAGGTCCAGATGCTCTTTCAGCTGCTATTGATGAAGCCATTAGCCGCAAACCGAAAGGCCATGATTTCATCATTGATCGCAATCGCAATGCCCCCGCCCTTGAGCGACACATGTCGCACACTGGCGGGTGACACTTCCAATTTTGTTCAGAAGGCTTTCTGCCAGCCTACTGTGAACCAATAGTCGGTTTCCATTTGTGGGCCATTCAGGTTTTCATAAACCGGAGCGCCAAACTCAACGGCGAGCCGGTGCCCTCGCAAATAACCTTCTTGTGCGACGAGATTGACACCAATGCTGGCATCAAGTCGTTTACCGCCATAATTATCTGGATCAGCGGTTTGTACGGGTCCGGAAATAAATGTATCAATGCCGTCAATTTTACCGTCAGAGCGCGCATTCAATCGCCCAGAAACGCTGATCCAAGGTTGGAACTGATAGGCAACCCATCCGTTCAACTCATGGCTATCCCCGAGAGAATATCCTTGCCCGTTTTCTCCCAAGCGAACCGTTGACTGCCATTGAGCCCCCCACCCCAAATTAGCGTCATAGCCATTGTAGGTAAGGCCAGGTTTGAAATCATAAGTCCCTGACCCCAACTGCATTGTGTATGGCAAGCGAACTGTCGGCGTTGCACCATTGGGCGCCAAGATTTGCCCGGTCTCAGTAATCGATCCTGTAGGGAGTGACAGACCTAAGTTTGCGTGGATCTGATAGCCTTCACCTTCTTCCAACCGAACGAGTGCGGCAACAGATGTATCGCCCAAACCTGATGCCGATGTAACGAACTGGCCACGCACAGTGGTCCCCGCACCACCAGCAAAGGTGGTGAGTGTCATTTCCTTTTCCATATACATGCCCATCACCATGAGAGTTACAATGTCGGACGGCGCATACATGGCACCAACCATGTGCATCTCCATAGACATCTCATCTGGAACGATACGCAAAGTTGGCGGTTGACCGGGTGCGCCAAAAAACCGATTTGGAACCGTGGTAACAATGGTGTTGTCGCCAAGAGAATTATTACCGTCTCGATTGCCACTCATTTCCATACGTTTGAAACGATAGGAAAACATCACCTCACCCGTCGCATGGGTATGATCACCCATCACGCCCACCGGGCCATGAGCATAGGCGTTCACCGCATCAGGTTCATGATCGACACCCTCATGCGCAATTGACGTGGAAGAAACGCCGACAGTCACACTGAGTGCAAGCGCAGAAATCAAAGCTGATCGAGGCCAGCTATTTATTTGGTAGTTCATTAATTTCCTCCAGAAAGAAGTAAGCGCAAACCCATCCTCCAAGCGGTTGATGCAAGAAGGCAGATTTGCCGTTGCATCAAAAACTCATAGAAATTTTTACAAACGCAGATCGCCCTGGTTCATCCACCTGCACACTCGTGCCAGAGAAAATATCTTCTCTGTTGAGATGATACGCATAGTCGGCGTCAAAGACATTCGAGACCCCGCCCTCAAGCGCGACGACATCATTCACCAGATATTTTCCGAATAGGTCCAACGTCACCCAGGATGATGTTTGTCCTGCATCACGTCCTGTGCCCCTCGTGGGATCAGAATCCACACGCGTTGCTTTCGCGGCCATATCAACGCGCGCACCGGCTTGCCACCTGGCTTCGCCATATTCAATCTGAACATGACCCTCGATTGGAGCAATTTGCGCCAGGGCTCGGTCATCACTTTCATTTTGGCCATAAGTGTAAGCCGCACCAATAGATGCTTCCCACCCTGGGGCGAAAGCATGGTGTGCTTCAAGCTCGCCGCCGGCAAGTGTTGCCCGCACGTTTCGGTAGATGGTCGTGCGCGTATTGTTCGTCACTACGCCAGATTGTGCCCGTGCACGGTCACGCAAAACATAGTCTTCCACACGGTCATAATAGACCGACCCTGAGATACCCCATGCGCCGCCATCAGAGGAAAACCCGGTGTCCAGTTGATGATGCCGTTCAGGGTCAAGGTTTGGATTTCCGACCCAACTATCAACACCTCCTGGCCCCATGAAACTTGCGAGATAACGCTCTGTCGCATCTGGTGAGCGCATTGAATGGCTGACACCTGCAAACAGGGTTGTGAGATCTGTCACATCATGCTCAACACGCGCTAGCGCGCTCACATTGTGATCCGTCGTCCGCGTGGCGGTAGCACCATAATGCGTTGCGTACATATTGTTGGCGGAAAGAAAAAGACCACCGCCCGCAGGCATAACCCGCGCCACGACATCAGCTTTACGCGCTTCCGACGTCACATTGTCATACCGCAATCCAAGCTTCAGTCCCGTCGCTTCGCCCAGCGCAAGCACACCTTCGCCGAACAATCCAAATTGTGTGATCGCAACGTCTGGCCATAGCAGATTTTGCAAAACCGTTGCCGTTGCCCCGGTTGCCCCGTCATACCGCAGCGCTTCGCGCTCATTGCGTTGAACGTCGGCACCTAGGGAAAGAGACAATTCGTCCAAGCTGAGTTCTGCGATAACGCGGCCACCAAACGTGTCCGACGTGCTATCGACAGTTCTCGCCCGCGGGGCTGTGAAAGTCCGCAGTGAAAAATTGTCCATCTCGTGATCAACAAGTGAACCATAGGCTTCAAAACGAAGCCGCGAGAGCGTGCCGTCAAAATCCAGAATGCTCTTCGCTGTCAATTTGAGCGAATCTGAAAGTGGTGAATCCATGCCAGCGCCCGGAAACAAAGCATCTGTGACCCGGTCTTGTTCAATGTCGACAGAGAAAAACTGCCCGGCAATTGGTGTCAGTGAGACCCCAAAACCGCCATGGCGCTGCCGATAGGACGTCGCAACACTGTTGCCATCGCCATCTTCATAGTTTCCTGCATCCACATATGTGGCATCCGCGCGAACAGACCCCCATGTATCGCCCATGAGACCAACGCCTGACGCGCGTTTCGCAGAACCATTACTGTCAAATCCAACAGACAGGCGGCCTTGTGTCGTCCAATCGTCCAGACGCACGGGATCGCGCTCAAACAACACTGTACCGCCAGTGCCACCCGCACCATACAGCACGCTCGCAAAGCCCTTCAGGACCGTTACACGGTCATAAGTGTCCAAATTAACAAAAGAAGCAGGCGGGTCCATTCGGTTCGGACAAGCCCCGAACTGAGAAGCCCCATCATTCAAAATATTAATCTGATTTTGGCTCTGGCCCCGGATCACAGGATCAACACCATGACCGCCCATACGGCCGGATGAAATACCTACCGTGTCAGCCAAGTAGGCACCACTATCTGTTTCTGGCGACAGTCGTTCGCTCGGAAAACTCTGGCTGACGGACGGATCGCCTTCGCTGGCACGCACAACAATCTCTGAGAGTTGAAGCGCATTACCGCCCTCTTGCTCGGCAGCCAGTACGGCAATGGATGTAGAAAACGACGAAACAAGCGTCACGGCGGCCACAAGCGCACCATGACCGCCAAAGCACCCGGTAAGGCGCTTAGATGGTACTGTCACAAAATTCCCCTAAGAAGTCAGTCTTGAATGAGCAAAAAAAGGCGCTCTCAGCGCCGATTAATCTCAGACAGGCGGACCTCTGGTGGGGTGTGGATTAAAAGAACTCAGCCGCACCAGACGAAGGTCGGATGGCGCAGTCGCATCAGCCAGAATGGCCGGCCGAAGTAGAACCAGTTTTAAGGCGCCACAGCCACAACCCGCTCCCGATACGCACGCGCAAACAGTACAAACATCACAGCCTGCGCTGTTGCTGGTGCTGTCTGATCGGCCATCGCCATCATCGCCCAGATAGATATTTTCAATGCCAGCGGTGCTGCACAAGGCAACCCAAAACTCATCGCCGGTTTCTGCGGCAAGGGCGCCCGCAAAAGGTAACATCAACTGGAGCATCATCGCCCACACGCCAAACACAGCAACCATCAGTCGCCGTGTATCACCAACCCGAGCGCGTTGTGGCGCAGCAGATCGATTGCGTTTGGTAGATTTTGGCCCCATGCCTGACATTTTGTTCACCCCTACTCAGAACAATCTCTGTTTACATTATCTGCAGGTATGCGTCTGCGAGACGAATTGCCTCAGGCATAAATCACACCTTTGGACAGAAGAATTACACATGAAATCAATCCATTACCAAAAACGCTTGAAGAGTTATAGTGTTCCCACATCTAACGCCTTGACCTGAATCAGTTTGGAAGACCGGAGCGCGGCATGAAATTTCAAAAAATTGCCTTTGTCGCAACTGACGTGCCCGAAGCACAGGCCGCATTACAGGACCTCAGTGCACGTTACGGCAATGCATCAATAGAAACCGCCGACGTCATTGTCGCACTTGGAGGCGATGGATTGATGCTGCAAACGCTCCATGAATTCATTGATAAACGTATTCCCATATATGGGATGAACCGGGGTTCCGTGGGTTTCTTGATGAATGAATTCCAAGGTAATGACCTGCCGACCCGGCTGAACGCCGCTGATATCACCGTACTTCACCCCTTGAAAATGGATGTAACGGTGAAAGACGGCACACAGCATTCAGCATTGGCGTTTAACGAAGTATCCCTGCTGCGCGAAACCTATCAAGCAGCCAAAATCCGGATCTCAATCGATGGGAAAGAAAGAATGCCAGAACTAATTTGCGATGGTGTTCTTGTAGCAACGCCGGCTGGCAGCACGGCCTACAATTTTTCAGCCCAAGGCCCGATCATACCGATCGGTGGGGAACTTTTGGCACTCACCCCCATCAGTGCCTTTCGCCCGCGCCGCTGGCGTGGCGCGCTGTTGCCTCACAAGGCGGAAGTCCGGTTTGAAATATTGGAAGCAGACAAGCGTCCCGTCAGCGCCGTTGCTGACCATATAGAAGTGAGAAATGTCGTTGATGTACGTATTGCAGAAGACCGGTCCACGGAACTTTTGATGATGTTCGACGAAGGGCACAGCCTTGACGAGCGCATTCTACGTGAACAATTCCTTCACTAAACTTCTTCTTGTCCGCCGATACCCTCATTTAAATTGGTTGTTAATTCTGTTGTTCTATTCTCCAGTCAGCATATTTCATGTGGTTTGGGGACTAAACGGGTGAGCACTTTGCAGTGGACGATGGGACACCTTGACGTGACTAAACAAAACACAAGACCACTTTCACAAAAACTCAAGCCTGCCCACCGGTCTCGCGATCAGCTTATCGCCCGTGCCGAAAACGCCCTTGAGAATATGAAAGAGGAATTTGCTGGATGGATGGACGAAGAGATCGAAAATCTTTCGACGACCGTCACGCAATGGAGTGCATTGCCCAACGACCCTGAGCGTGTGGGCGAATTATTCAGACGCGCTCATGACCTAAAGGGCCAAGCACCGACATTGGGATATCCAATCGTTGGCAGAATTGCGGCTTCGCTCTGCCAACTACTCTCCTTAGATGGGATTGATCTACGTGAACTTTCCGGTCTTGCCCACAGTCATACGAATGCAATCAAAGCAGCTGTGCGTGGGGAAATTCGCGACGAGAGCAACGACACAGCCCTCGCTCTCGCCATAGGGCTTGAAGAAGCAGTCGCCCACGCAGAAGTTGTTGCCGCTAGTTAATCCGGTCCAACGCTTCTTCAGTCACACAATATCCAGCTTCAGCAGGAATGAAGAGCATCGGCACTCCATCCTTCTTACCCATCTTTGGCTCAACAGTAACAACAGCACTTGCCCGCGCCGCCTCGATTGATTGAGCAACATTTTCGGATCGTCCGAGTTTTTCAATATTCATGCGAGTTGGAAAAATAACGGTGCGGCGTTTTTCTTCTGCATCTTTCAACGCATCAGCAGGGCTTATCCAAACAGAATCCACACTTTCATGGCCATCATGAATAGCCACATGGTCTTCAGGCGCGGCCGCCAAATAGAAATAAGTATCAAATCGTTTTGGCATCATGGATGGCGTGATCCAATGAGCAAAAGGGATCAACGCATCACAGGCAAGATGGAGGTCTTCCTGTTCGAGGAACTCCATCATGCTGGCTTTGCCCTTATGGAGTTTATCGCGCCAAGGTTCCAACACCTCTAACCGATCACCGCCAACAAATTGGGTGGAGCCTTTTGGCCGCGCCAACAGAACGCCACATTCTTCAAATGCTTCGCGAATAGCTGCCACTTGAATGGCCAACTCTGACGCTCCCAGATCAGCATCACAATCACACCGCATCCTAATTGCCGGGTTTTCATCACCAGCATCAAGCTTGCCTCCGGGGAACACCAATGCTCCAGATGCGAAATCAATTTGATGGTGACGCACAACCATAAATACTTCCATGCTCTCCACCCCATCGCGCAAAAGCATAATCGTTGCCGCCGGTATTAATGGCTTAGTTTCATTATCCGTCACTTTTATCCCCTACCACTCAGTCCCAATACGTCGATTTCAGTTGCAGACAATTTGCCTAAAAACGCGCCGCCAATTACACCGCATCCTAACAGGAAGCTCCTAATCTTGGAAAATAGATCAATATGCGCGCCTTTGCCGCCCCACAAAATGTTGAAGTTCATGTATAGCAGCTTGTCACCGTTAACAAATGACCATCTGAAGGAAGCCTTTTCGGACGGTCAATTCACCGCCGTTTTTCAGCCCAAACTCTCCCTTATTGATGGCAGAACATTGGGTGTTGAAAGCTTCATTCGCTGGTGTCATCCAGAATTTGGCACCTTGTTGCCCGGTGAATTTCTTGCATTTATTGCTGCGGCTGGACGTATGGAAGACCTGACTGGCTTGATGCTGCACGAAGCCGCCCGCGTTGCCTCGCTCTGGCGTTCGGAACGTCGTCACTGGACAGTAAACGTCAACTTGGGCGCTGAAGACCTGGACAATCCACATCTGGTTCGCCATCTCTCTGATTTAATGACGGCCTATGCGCTGCCCACGGAGGCGATTGCTATCGATGTGCCTGAGGCCGCGCTCGTCGCAGACCCCAAACGGCGTCTAGCGGCCCTCAGAAATCTAAAAGAACATGGAACCCATATCGCCCTAGATACATCCGGCATTGATCTTTTGCCTGCTTCCGCCATCTCAGCGTTGCATTTCTCGGAACTCAAAATCGGCGGCACGTCTCTCATCAAATTTGCCCACAGCATCGCACATTCCCACAAAGGCCTTATCGCAGAACGTCTAGAAATTGCGATGCGCGAAGGTCTTTCGATGACAGCGACACGGGTTGAAGATATCGAGATGATCAAACCGCTCGCAGACATGGGTTTCAGCGCCGCACAAGGCACATTTTTTCGTCACCCTGACACCGTCGAGGGATTGTCGAACTGGTCATCTGATTGGCTATTGCCCGTCTTGTCGGGCGAGCGCCCGCCACGCGCTGACACGATTGCTCGTGCGCGCGCAAATCTAACGGATCCAGACCTTGTGATAATACCAGAATCAACCACACCGGCAGACCCTAACCAAAGCTCAGCACTACGACCTTCCACAGTGCCTATTGAAAATGGCCAGAGTGACGCCAGAAAATTAGGCAGCCACAAACTTGTCGCCGCCAACTCTTAAACACGCTCAATGACCATCGCAATGCCTTGTCCGACACCAATGCACATTGTGCACAGAGCGTATTTGCCACCGGTCTCTTGTAGCTCATGAGCCGCGGTCGTCACCAATCGCGCACCGCTCATGCCAAGCGGGTGCCCTAAAGCGATTGCCCCTCCGTTGGGGTTCACATGGACAGCATCGTCACGAAGTCCGAGGTCGCGCATAACCGCCAAGCCTTGGGAGGCAAACGCTTCATTCAACTCAATCACATCCATCTCATCTAACGCTAAACCTGTTTGAGCCAACACTTTGCGCGTTGCGGGCGCCGGACCAATTCCCATGATCCGTGGGGGAACACCCGCCGTCGCCATGCCAATAACACGCGCTATCGGTGTCAATCCATTAGCGCTCGCACCCTTCTCAGATGCGAGCAACAAGGCACAGGCTCCGTCATTCACACCCGATGCATTACCTGCCGTCACACTTCCACCTTCGCGAAAAGGGGCGCGCAGTTTTGCCAGATCAACCGCAGTGGTTTGCGGACGAAGGTGCTCATCCGCCGACACCACCGTCTCCCCCTTACGGCTTGAAATGGTTACAGGAACAATCTCTCGTTCAAACCGTCCACGCACTTGGGCCGCGCCTGCTTTCTGTTGGCTCCTCAAAGCAAAGGCATCTTGGTCTTCCCGACTGATCTGAAAATCTTCGGCAACATTCTCACCGGTCTCTGGCATCGCGTCAGTGCCATACTGATCATTCATCAAGGGATTGACGAACCGCCACCCAATGGTCGTGTCATACATTTTCACATCGCGCGCAAACGCTGTACCACCTTTCGCCATCACGAAGGGCGCGCGTGACATGCTTTCCACACCGCCTGCAATCATCAGGTCGGTTTCTCCAGCCCGAATGGCGCGTGCTGCGGTGCCAACGGCGTCCATCCCAGATCCACAAAGCCGGTTGATGGTTGAACCTGGCACATTGACCGGCAAGCCCGCCAGCAAAACAGACATGCGTGCGACATTACGATTGTCCTCGCCTGCTTGGTTTGCGCAGCCAAAAACAACGTCGTCGACCCGCTCCCAATTCACACCCGAATTGCGTTCCATGAGCGCCATAAGAGGAACCGCACCAAGATCATCTGGACGGACAGACGACAGGCTTCCCCCATACCGTCCGATGGGTGTTCGAACAGCATCACAAATAAGTGCATCATTTTTGGTATGGGTCATTGGGGTGCCTCGCGTCACAAATTGAATGTGAGCGAACTCTATCAGCAATATCAGGCCGTTTCAGGCTTGAAATTGGCAGTCAATATCAATCAATAAATTAGGCAGTTGCGCCGACACCAACGCTGTCGGAAAGCCGCGACATACGTGCGATGAGGAAATCCAGATCATCCGCTTCAAGTTCGTCATAGCTTGTGAGTAAGCGCTCAAGCATCAAAAGACGAAACCGTTCACGGTCATTCGCCTCGCCAGTGTAATCCATTTCACGATAGATCCCAATGGCCGCCCGAAAAGCTGGTAGTAATACTTGCGGCATATGTGCCCGCGCAAAAATGGCTTTCAGGCCAAGGGGGCCTTGGTCGTGGATCAGTGAATAATTTTTGATGGTCGGCAACTCAGTCAAATGTGCCATTGCGGCTTCAAAAAACCGCATTTCCCCCATGCACAGCGCTCGCAAAATAAGCGATGGCGTAAGGCGATCATTTAAGGAAAGTTGCTCAATCAACCTTGGAAGGTCTTCATACTGGGCACCCTCAATCAAATTAACCACAGCGCGTTCGCGGCTTTCGTGCATAAGCTGGTCGGCAACATCCGCGCTCATATTGTGGCGCTCAACGAGATACCCGCGCAATTCATCAGAGACAGCGCTGACCAAATGTTCAACGACCGTTAGCGGTAGATCTTCACGCTTGACCAGCAGACCGGCGACGGCGTCATCTCCCCCATAAGCATCCGCGACGCGCACCAATGTGTCTTCGTGAAAATTCGCACCCTCATTTCCAACAAGGCGCTCGACAACTTGACGGTTGTTTGTTTTCACCAAAGCTGCAGAAACGTCAGAGGACACTGTCAACCGCCCTGCAATTGCGTTCTGCTTTGCGGCCGAACCTTTGCGAATAATATTCAGGAGATCATCATCATCAAGAACAGGGGACGCTTCCAAGACAGGCTGAGAGATGGCATCAATATCTTGAGCCAATGTAAGAATAATGTCTTTTGGCGCACCAGTCATCTGGCAGAGAGATTTGGCAAGGCTTTCCCGCACCATTTCAGCAGCATCGTGAACAAGCACTGCCAAAATCTGTTGGGAGAGTTCACGTTCGCGCGGTGTCACCAAAACATTGCCAAATCGAGCGGCAACTTTAGCGCCAACTTCAGCGCGAGTTTCCGGCGATGAATCACCCGCCAGTTTTGCGACGTCAAAGGCATTTACTGCGGCTTCGGGCACCATGGACCTTCTCCCTTCCCATAAGCACTGAAATTGCGCTCAGGGTTCAATGGACAATCTACCCACAGCTTAGCAAGCTCCGGTTAACGAACCCTTCCCTGTCGACCTGGAAATCGCGTCAATTCCCACGAACGCAAGAAACGATAATTCCCGCTGTTTTCAGACATTTTTGAGAATTTTGACCGGCACGAGGCACCCCCCGTTGGATAATTTCATGGTTAAAACCCAATTCACCTACACGCAGAAATCAAAGGCGCTCAAGATGGTAATTCTTGGCGCCCTTCCGCTTTGAAAGGCTGAACCAACTGCCCAACAAAACTCGGCGACATGGGGCCCTCAATTCCGATCTCAACTGGCGGTCTGCGATCGGCATCAAAATAGGTGCCAAAAATCAGGTCCCAAACCATGAGGTTTTCCCCATAGTTAGAATTGCCTTCCACCAAATCCATGGAATGGTGCCAACGGTGGAGCCCTGGTGTATTGAGCACAAAATTCAACGGACCTGTCCGTGCTTCAATGTTTGCATGGGTGAGAATGCCGACAAAAGCAGTGAATGCGCTGACCCACAAAAACACTTCCATCGGGGCCCCCAACAGAAACAATAATGGCTGGCTCAACACGATGCTGAATATGGAATCGACAAAATGAAAGCGCCCCGTGTTGATGAACCACAGTCGTGTCACCGAATGATGCACGGCATGAAAACGCCAAATATATGGAATTTCATGGGCCAGACGATGCGCCCAATACAGACCAAACTCGGCAATGAATAGTCCTAGCACAACTTGCAGCATCATCGGCCATGCGCCCGGCCACAGGCCATCTGTAGAACCAGCTTCGGGTTGCACTGCACCGGCGATACCCACCGTGGCGACAATTACTACCAAGACTTGCACAACACCCTTGTTGAGCAGGGTATGCGCCAAGTTCGCAAATGTCTGCTTGTCGTCTTTCAACCACGCCCGCTCGTGCGGCATCAAACGTTCAAGAAGGCCGACAGTCAGTGCAAACCCGATATAGACCGCATTGAAAGCGAGGATAGGTGAGCTGGTCGTCATCCCTAACCCAGTCAACACCAAAGCCGTTACCAAAAGTCCAGGCCATACGACAAAGGAAACCAAATACCGAACCCGGTCTACCGCAGATGGGGTCTCATGCTCCACTACACTCACATCCAAACCCTTCTCTCAATTTCCAATGCCATCACGCAAATTGCTACTTGGCGTGTTTAACACATGTTACTGCGGCGGGGTCCAATTCCAGCCGACCGCGCTGAATTGCCTCGCCACATGCCGCACAATACCCATATTCGCCTTCATCAATTCGGATCAAGGCAGCGTCAATTTTTCGAACTTCCAATTGCCGTCGTCTCGCCGTTTCTTGCGCTATCGCTTGAGATTGCATCGCATCCATTCGGCTCAAGCGACCGACGCTTTGCTGGTCAAGTTCCACAGGCGCACTGGCGTCTTTTGCCACATTTTGCAGGTCTTCCAGATCACTTTTCAGTACAAGAAGGTTTGCTCTAAATGAGGCAATGTCCGTTTCGCTCCAATCATCCATATCCCAACCTATCACGAGAACTCAACTCCCGGAACTTCTTGCTTTTTGACACTTGGACGAATTCGTGGATGATCCGGCGCCAACAGCAACATTGCGACACCTCGGTTCGTCGCCTCAAGGAGTTCTCACATGCTCGACGGCATTCGCGTCATTGAAATGGCAACATACATCGCAGCTCCAGGTGCCGGAGGCATCATGGCCGATTGGGGTGCAGACGTCGTCAAGGTTGAGCCACTCTACGGTTGTCCAATGCGCCAATTCCTCACCAACATCGCGGCTGAAGGATTGCAGGGAAACCCGGTATTCACTATCGACAACCGTGGCAAAAAAGGCGTCGCACTGGACACCAGCAAACCTGAAGGCGTCGCCGCCCTCAAGAAACTCGTTGAGGGTGCGGATGTCTTCCTCACTAATGTTCGGCCCGGGGGTCTGGAGCGGTCAGGTCTTGACTATGAAAGCCTGAAAGAGGTCAACCCAAAACTGGTTTATGCAAGTGTAACCGGGTACGGGCTCACAGGCCCAGACCGCGACAAACCGGGATTTGACATTGCTGCATTTTACGCGCGCTCAGGCATTGGTCGCATGGCAACCCCTAAGGGGCAAGAACCTGCGCCCCTTCGCATGGCCAATGGCGACCACGCCACTGCCATGGCCACGGTATCGGGCATTCTTGCAGCCATCATCGAACGGAACCGAACCGGCAAAGGCCGCCTCGTCGAAGCTTCTCTGTTGCGAACTGGCGTTTACACAGGCGGCTCGGACATGTCGATCCAGCTGATGTATGGCAAGCTCGCCTCATCAAAAACGCGGCATGAAGCGATCAACCCCATTTCCAACTTCTTCCTGACCAAGGACGAGCATTGGATCGCGCTTGTGCCAAGACAGGGCCAAAAAGATTGGGCAGGTGTTTGTCGCGCAATTGGTCACCCAGACCTTATTGAAGACGAGCGCTTTGCCACGACAAAAGCCAGACGGGTCCACGCAGCCGCTTTGGTCGATATTCTTGATGCTGCCTTCCGAGAGCAAAATTTGGAATATTGGCAAAGGCGCCTAGATGCAGAAGATCAAATTTGGTCTCCCATGCAGCACCCGTCTGAGGTCGTCAATGACCCACAAGCTGAAGCAGCGGGCGCCTTTGTCGATATCGCGGGACCAGACGGGGATACCCTCTTTCGCTCGCCTGCTGGCCCCATCCGGTTTTCAGATGTGGAAGAAAGTTCATTTCAACCAGCGCCAGAACTCGGCGAACACACCGAAGATGTTCTGAAATCTGCGGGCATCTCGGATGACGAATGGGCAGCCCTGAAAGCCGCCGGTGCCGTATCCTAAGAACTAGGAGGCGCGCAAACCCAACTTGTTGAAATCAAATTCAGGCTGACCCGATTGCTCGGATCGGTTTGGCCGACGAGATTGATCGTCTTCATCACGCGATGGCACGTCCAATGACGACAAGATGCTGATAACCATCGGGCTCATTTCCATGACCGGACGCGAATAACCAGTGGCCACTTGCACCGTGCGAGACTGATCACGGGGCGGCGTTGCTTGATAAGGCGCTGATGGTGTTATTTGATCGCCCGGTAGTGCCGGGGCAACTGCTTTCTCAGCGTCCCCATGCTTGGCGATCAAATTACGGTAGACCTCCCGCATCGACCGGGCTCGGCCGCTTTCATCATAAAAAATTGGCTTATTGGCAGCCGCTGCTTTTGGAAACAGATCGGCAGCCTGACGTCCAGGAGCCACTTCGGTCGCCTGAATAAAATCAATCGCGCCACCCGTCCCCAAAAAGTGAGACATATAAAGTTCGCCACCACTAACGTCGCGATCAAGCGTTGCTTCCATGCGCGTTTCCGCACCACGGGTTAACGCGCCTGCCATCAGGGCTGCACTGGCAGGGTTGAACCGCTCGGCAAGAATTTCCTGTTTCATTGCCGGGTCAGACACAAAGTGCCGCCCATCGGGCCGTGTTTGAATAGCGTCTGCATAGTCGCCAAGCCCAAACTCTGCCCCATTGCGTTTGACCGTATCTAGCCAGGTTTGATCAATGAATTGAAATAGGCCAGAGGCACTGGAAGTCCTTGCTTTTGCGTTGCTTTCCAGACTGGATTCCCGTTGAGCCGTCTGCATCAGATAGCCGAAATCGACCCCTGTTGCCTCACTCGCATGCGCCACGGCCTGGGTCACTTCCAGGTGGGTCGCAGCCATATTCATCGAAATAACCGTCATGTTTCTCATCTCCTGACACCAACCAACGCAATCTCCGTGCCAAAAAATTGATCATTTAACTGGATCGACGCGTGAGCAGAACTCGTTACACTGCAACCAGAGATTCCTGGGGAGGAGACCAATAGATGTCAGAGATAGAAGTTGCGGCCGAGGTAGAAGAGACACTCCACCACCCTCAAAAGAGCCTACCCGGCGACAAACCCTATCCAAATCCCATCTATGCTTGGTACGTCGTCGGCATTCTGGTCATCGCCTACACTTTTTCCTTCATCGACCGCCAAATATTGAGCCTGCTTGTCGGGCCCATGAAGCGCGACCTGAATATCTCAGATTTTGAAATGAGCCTTCTGCAGGGATTCGCCTTTGCGATCTTTTACGCCCTTGTCGGGCTGCCTATCGGGCGCCTGGTCGACAGCAAAAAGCGCGTCACAATCATCTCCGTCGGTATTCTGGTCTGGAGTGCGATGACAGCACTCTGCGGCGTCGCCCGTTCCTATTGGCAACTCTTCCTGTTTCGGATGGGCGTCGGCGTCGGCGAAGCAGCCTTGTCACCCGCTGCCTACTCCATGCTGGCGGACTATTTTCGCCCGGAACGTATGGGCTTTGCCCTCGGTGTTTATGGCATGGGGGTTTACATCGGTGCGGGGCTTGCCCTCATCATCGGGGCTCAGGTGATCGCCATTGTCGGCACTGCCGGAGCGACAACCCTGCCTCTCATCGGCGAAGTATTTCCGTGGCAAGTGGTCTTTTTGGCAGTTGGTCTGCCCGGCATTCTTATTGCGCTTTGGATGTGGACGGTCAAAGAGCCAGAACGTCGCGGCCATATGCGAACGGCGACCAATGCAGACGGTGAAGAGACACATGCCCCTCTGCCACTGGGCGAGGTCGTCGCTTTCATGTGGCAGAATAAGGGAACGCTTGCCTCTCACCACCTCTGTTACGCTCTAGGGGCGATGATGGCCTATGGTGTCGCCGCCTGGATCCCGACTTTCCTGGTGCGCACCCATGGCTGGGATGTCGTGGACGCAGGCACCTATTACGGTATAGTCGTGATGATATTTGGGACCGCTGGCGTGGTCGTCGGCGGCTGGGCTGGAGACAAGGTCACAGCCTCTGGCCGTCCCAATGGTCGCCTTCTCGTCATGGCGCTGGGGTGCCTGGCGGCAGCGCCGTTTGCACTCACTTATCCGCTTGTCGAGAGCATCCCTCTACTTTTTCTTCTGCTGTCCTTCGCGACTTTCTTTTCCACCTTCGCCATTGCGCCAGGCGCCGCGGCCATTCCTGAATTGATGCCCAATCAGATGCGCGGCTTTGCATCGGCTTTTATGATTTTCGTGATCACATTGATTGGCCTGGGTCTTGGGCCATCGATCATCGCGGCAATGACGGATTTTGTATATCAGGATGAAATGATGATCCGCTATTCCCTCGCCTATCCGCCAGCCATCATCCTGACACTTGGCGGGCTGATCGGGCTGGCGGGCCTCAAACCCTATCTGGAAAGCCGCAAGCGGGTGGTAGCCTGGTCGGATCAACACGAAGGCTAGAAACCCAGCAAAATAAAATGATAGGAGAGTTTGTGACTCTAATGCGTGAGCAGCACCCAGCCTGTGGATGATTCTAAAACTGGAGTCATTCTCAGTTACTTAGAGCACTCTTTTAGCGCCAGGCTGACAGCTGAATGACATTGTGATGATCCGGGGAAAGCGGTGTCAGGCGCGTACTATTTACCCATCCATCAGACTGGCCAACAGCCACACGGTCGGCACATTCAAGGCGTCGGAGTTTTTGGCTAAGCCCTGCATCGTCCATAGGCTTGCGCATAAAATCATCAGCACCCGCAACCACTGCCTCTTCTACAAGGCGCGGTTCAACATCGTGACCGGTGAGAAGGATCAATCCCGCACCACCACCGAGCCCGTAACGCAGAGAAACAATCAAGCGACCAATCTCTTCATCCGCGACAGAGATATCCACCAATGTCAGTGCAGGTTGGAAACGTCGATAGGCCTTCTTCAATCCCTCAGAAGAAGTGACTTCCATCGCATGGAAGCCAAGACGTCCACAGACGCTGCCCGCAGCACGGCGCGCCAGGTGCGACGGATCGGCAATAAGACATGTACGCATCTGACTAGTCCCCAACATTAAAATGCTCATGCATTTCGTTCAGGGACAAACGCTAACGCTGATACCTAAAACAAGTGTTAACCATGATCAGCAGCCTGTTTCACAATTTGCGAAATCAACGCCTCCGCCACCTCTGGTGCATAGGAAATTGCTTCCCCCACGCCCCACACCGGTGCCGGCCATGCCTCATCATTGGAAAATCTGGCGATCACATGCATGTGCAATTGAGGCACCATGTTGCCAAGAGCCGCGACGTTCATTTTCTTGGCGTTCGTAACGTTTCTAAGTGCCCTACTGGCAATTTCAATCTCTTCGTAGAAACCTTGCTTGTCTGCTTTGTCGACATCGTCAAAATCTCGGAGATCGCTTTTCCGGGGAACGAGAATGAGCCACGGAAAACGTGCGTCATTCATCAGCAAGACGCGACACAGCGGCCAGTCCGCAACAAAGAGAGTATCCGCTGCGAGGCGTTGGTGGAGTTCAAATGGATCTGACATATCAATCGGAGGGTGCCATCGATCCCTCCTCGACGCCAGTGGCATACCATTGTTTGGCTATAAAAGTTCCGAGGATCACCCCCAAAACCAAAGACCAAACAACCAATAAAGACAGCCATAAACTGACTTGAAGCCAATCTCCTTGGCTAAGGTGCTCACCAATAGACAATCCAAAACGGCTAAGCTGCAAAACCGAGTTCAAGCATCCCAAAATGGCCGCGAAGCCAAGCAGTACGGCCACGAGCCCGTTCCACTGTTTACCTTCCTTAAAAATACGCACACTTCGCTCCCAGCACCTTGTCCCAACGCGCACTCAAACCGTTCTACATGATTCAAATGGGAAAATACTAAGTTTAACAAAAGTATTCAATCAGTAAGATTTAGGCAAACCCAACACACGTTCTGCTATAAAGCTTAACACCAACTCACGACTTACTGGGGCAATTCTAGCAATCATGACTTCACGCAAGTAACGCTCAACATGAAACTCCTTGGCGTACCCCATGCCACCGTGGGTCATGACAGCCGTCTCACACGCATGGAAAGCAGCCTCTGCCGCCAAATATTTTCCGGCATTAGCTTCTGCCCCACAGGCTGAACCTGCGTCATAGAGGGCCGCCCCCTTAAAAACCATCAGGTTCGCCGCTTCCAACTCAGCCCAGGATTTTGCCAACGGGTGTTGAATGGCTTGGTTTTGGCCGATGGGGCGTCCAAATACTTCTCTGTCACGGGCATATTCCGTGGCCTTTGCAAGCGCGATGCGTCCAATACCGATAGCCTCCGCACCAATCAGAACACGTTCTGGATTGAGCCCATGAAGAAGGTAATGAAAACCCTTTCCTTCCTCGCCAATCAGGTCGCCTTTTGGGACCCGCAACCCATCAAAAAACACCGCATTGGAGTCGACGGCCTTCCGGCCCATCTTGGCAATTTCGCGCACTTCAGTTGCGCCACCGCGGTCAAGGTCTGTGTAAAAGAGGCTCAAGCCTTCTGTCGCCTTCTTACAGTTCTCCTTTGGCGTCGTGCGGGCAAGCAACAGTATTTTGTTGGCCGTCTGCGCGGTGGAGGTCCACATTTTGCGACCATGGACAACATAAAAATCGCCGTCCCGTTCAGCCTTAGTGGTGATAGCGGTTGTATTCAGCCCGGCGTCCGGCTCCGTCACCCCAAAACAACACCGGTCCCTGCCAGCAATAAGAGGCGGTAACAGGCGTGACTTCTGCTCATCCGTGCCAAAAACAACGATGGGCATCGGACCAAAGAGGTTTATGTGAACAGACGAGGCCCCCGAAAGACACGCTCCAGATTGGGCAATGGTCTGTGCAACAATAGCTGCCTCAGTGACACCCAGCCCTGCACCGCCATATTCTTCTGGCATTGCCACGCCCAGCCAACCGCCTCCTGCGATATCAGCTACAAAATCCTCGGGAAACACACCATCCGTATCCCGTGCGAGCCAATAGTCGTCCCCATATTTAGCACAGGTTTTGGCAACTGCGTCTCGGATTGCAATTTGGTCCACTGAAAACTCGAATTCCAAAACCCATCTCCACAAAATTCCACATAGTCAAAGCCTGCCAAACAGGCTCCCATGCGCTATAACTTACCTAAACAAACAAGCGGACAACAGGCCGCCCAACGAACAAGGCTATTAGGGGAGCCCATATGCCCGGCATCTATTTTGAGCAGTTTGAAGAAGGTCATGTTTTCAAACATGCGATCCATCGCACGATTACGGAAACAGACAATACTCTTTTTTCCGCCATGACGATGAACCCCGCTGCCCTGCACCTCGATCATCACTACGCGGAAACAGAAACTGAATTCGGCAAGCCGCTAGTCAACAGTTTATTCACGCTTGGGTTGATCATTGGCATCTCGGTCCATGACACCACCCACGGCACAACACTAGCAAATTTGGGCATGACTGATATTTCATTTCCTAAGCCCGTTTTCCACGGCGACACCGTGCGGGTGGAAACCAAAGTGATTTCAAAGCGCCGGTCAAAGTCTCGTCCCAAAGCAGGCATTGTGACGCTTGAACACAAAGGCATCAATCACCGAGACGAAGTTGTTGCCCTGTGTACGCGCCAAGCTTTCATGATTGCAGAAACGGAAGGCTGACCCATGCGCTCCTTCCTCTTCGTTCCCGCAGATAGCGAACGCAAACTCGCCAAAGGTGCTGCGTCTAGTGCCGACGCCTTGATCCTCGACCTGGAGGATGCCGTTGCCTTGGATAACAAAGCAACCGCCCGTGCGAGGGCTAGATCTTTCCTCGAAAGCCGTGCTGCCGACAAAAGCCAGATGGTCATCGTGCGCATGAATGCCCTTGATACTGATTTATGGGAAGACGATCTGCTGCAAGTCGTGCCTGCCATGCCTGACGCCATCATGGTACCAAAAACCATTTCAGGCAC
>Ga0209344_10001391_pt1 | contig 31783 bp, 29 predicted proteins | sample Cruoilmetagenom6_FD_187293 | JGI IMG/M metagenome (GOLD analysis project Ga0209344, IMG submission 187293) | Oil polluted marine microbial communities from Coal Oil Point, Santa Barbara, California, USA - Santa Barbara Oil Seep Sample 6 (SPAdes)... | ecosystem: Environmental > Aquatic > Marine...
CCGGTGCCGCCTTCGCCGCCATCGACGGTGATGAAATCCGGGGCGCTCACCTCACCTCGCTCTATGATCCGGTCAAAGAATTCCTCCCACGCGTTCGACGCCCCCAGCACCACCTTGATACCGACGGGCCGCCCGGTCACGTCGCGGACATGCCCGATCAGGTCCAGCAGAGCGTCAAAATTATCGACCTCCGGGTAACGGTTGGGCGAAATACTGTCCTTTCCTTCGGGAATACCGCGGATTTGAGCGATCTCGGCGTTGACCTTCTCGCCCGGCAGGATACCGCCCTTGCCGGGTTTCGCGCCTTGCGCCAGCTTCAGCTCGATCATTTTCACATATGGGTTCTCACCCACTTCGCGCAGCTTTTCATCACTCAGGTTGCCGTCGTGATCGCGGACCCCGTATTTGGCCGTCCCGATCTGGTAGACGATGTCGCAACCACCCTTCAGATGGTAGGGCGACAGTCCCCCTTCGCCGGTGTTCAGCCAGATGCCTGCCTTGGCCGCACCGCGGCTCAGCGCCTCGACCGCCGGGCGCGAGATCGCACCATAGCTCATGCCAGAAATGTTGAAGATCGACTTTGCCACATAGGGAATCGCGGCATGCGGACCGATCTGCATCGGGTTGGTCGAACTGAACTGATCGTCAAGCGGTGGAAATGCGGCCGGAACGAAGAGCGGCGTGCCCGGAATCGACAGGCTACGGGTCGATCCGAACGCGACGGTGTTACCAGCCCCCTTGGTGGCATTGCCCACCCAATCGCGCTGCGCCCTGTTGAACGGCATTTCCTCGCGGTCCATGGCAAAGAAATACTGGCGAAAAAATTCGCCCAGCGAGGTGAACAGATGCCGGAATCGCCCGATCACCGGATAGTTCCGCCGGATCGCGTCGCCGGTCTGCGTGCGGTCCAGAACGAACATGACGAAGACGATCAGAACAAGAAAGGCCAGCGCCATCACAACGCCGAGGGCCAGTAACTCCAGAAGTTTGAAGACGAAGATCATGGTGCGCTTTCCTTGGTCATGGCAACGGCCGTTAATCTCATGCGAGCCGCTTCTATCCCATATTTCGGGGCAGTACACTGGGGATCGCGGCCCGCATCAGAATGCGTCGAGGCATCGTCAGGTTGGCGGCGCTGATTGCCGTCTGTGGATCATTGCGTAGGGATGCCACCTTTGGGGACTGTGACGGGCGGCAGGATACGCTCGATCTGGTCGCGCAAATGTTCGTGCTGCGCGGGCAGCTTCAATTCCTGTCCCAGCTTCTCCATCGGCTCATCCGTGGCAAAGCCGGGCGGGTCGGTTGCAATTTCGAACAGCACGCCGCCGGGTTCGCGGAAGTAGATTGCGTTGAAATACTGCCGGTCGATCTGCGGTGTCACGTCAAAGCCCTGACTGCGCAGGGTTTCCTGCCAACCCCTTTGCACATCGTCATTTTCGGCGCGGAACGCGACATGGTGTATCGACCCCGCGCCCTGCCTACCGCTGGAGGCCGAATTCGACGTGATCAGATCAACGACCGACCCGCGCCCCTGCCCGGCGGCCAGAAACCGATAACGTGCCTCGCCGCCCTGCAATGCCTCGCCCGCGCTAGCGTAGCCGAACACATCCGTCAGAAGCCGCGCGGTGCGATCAGGAGTGTCGAGCCAAAGAGTGACGGAGTGGAAACCGTCATCGATGGGCGCGCCGTTCGTGCTCGTGCCCTGCGTCACCGCGCGGGCCGTCTCGGTCAATTCGATCCGCAGACCGTCGGGGTCAGTCACAGCGATCAACTGCTCGTCAAACCGCTCGAACGGGCCATCGAAATCCACCGCGGCTTCGGTCAGCGCCGTCATCCATGCCTTCAGCCCGCCCCTTGGCACCGCATAGGCCACCGCGCTGGCCATGCCCGGCCCAGCGCGCCCCGGCCCGGCATCGACGAAGGGAAAGAACGTCAGGATACTGCCGGGTTCGGCCTTCTGGTTGCCATAATAGAGGTGATAGGTGCCTGGATCGTCAAAATTGACCGTCTTCTTCACCAACCGCTGCAGCAGCGTGCCGACGTAGAAATCGACGTTTTTCTGCGGCGGGCCAGAGATGGCGGTGACGTGGTGCAGTCCGGGGATCGCCTGTGTCATAACAGTGCCCTTTCTTGGATAGGGTTCAGGGATAGCGAACGCCGCCTTGCGCACGGCGCGGTTTGCCGATGTCTGCGGGCAGCGGGATAAAATCCGCCTCATCCCCCGGCACGGTGTCGAACCGGCCCTTGGCCCATTCTTCCTTTGCGGCCTCGATCCGCTCGGGGCGGGACGAGACGAAATTCCACCAGATATACCGCGGCGCGCCCATCGGTGCGCCACCGAACAGCATGAAACGCGCGGTGGCATTGGCCTTGACCGTGATTGCATCACCCGGGCGCAGAATCAGAAGCTGACCCTTCTCGAAACGGTCGCCCGCGATCTCGATCTCACCGGAAATGGTATAAAGCGCACGTTCTTCGTAAGTGGCATCAATTGGCATGCTTCTGCCCGCCTGCAATTCGACATCACCATAGAGGGCTTCTGACGCCGTCCTCAGGCCACTCTTCATGCCGAATGCCTCACCGGCGATGATGCGCGCCTTGATGCCGTCGCTGTCGACCAACGGCAACTCGTCTGACCCGTAGTGCAAGAAATCGGGTGCGGTTTCCTCCTCGGCCTCTGGCAGGGCCATCCATGTCTGCAGGCCGAACAGCCGCTGGCCGTTTTTCCATCTCTCCGCCGAGGTACGTTCGGAATGGACGATGCCCTGCCCCGCCTTCATCCAGTTCACTGCGCCGGGGCGGATGGTCTGCTCGGTGCCCAGCGAATCGCGGTGCAAGATCTCGCCCTCAAAAAGATAGGTCAGCGTGGCGAGGTTGATATGCGGATGCGGGCGCACGTCGATGCCTTGGTCCGTCAGAAATTCCGCCGGTCCCATCTGGTCGAAGAAGATGAAAGGCCCGACCATCTGACGTTTGACCGACGGCAATGCGCGCCGCACCTCCATCTCGCCCAGATCCACGGCGCGCGGCACGATCAGGGTTTCGATGGCGTTGACGGTGTCGCGGTCCCCCAGAACGGGATCGGGGCAGGGAGAATAACTCATTTCGATGTTCCTTTCGGGTCCGTCGGTTGAAGTCGCTTCATTATATGCGGTTTCGGGCACAAAGCCCCGCGTCATGACCGGTTTGGCGGGCGATCCAGATCCAAAACGGGTCCGTCGGGCACGATGCCATTGGGATTGATGGTGCCGTGGCTACGATAGTAGTGCTGCTTGATGTGGTCGAAATTCACCGTGTCGGCGACGCCCGGCCATTGATACAGCTCACGCGTATAGCCCCACAGGTTTTCGTAGTCTTTCAGCATTCTCAGATTGCATTTGAAATGCCCGTGATAGACGGAATCAAAGCGGATAAGCGTCGTGAACAGACGCCAGTCTGCTTCGGTGATGTGATCGCCCACCAGATAGCGTTGACGACCGAGCCTTTCCTCAAGCTCGTCCAGCGCGGCAAAGAGCTTGCGCACCTCTGCCTCGTAGACGGCCTGCTCGGTGGCAAAGCCCGCCTTGTAGACACCGTTATTAATCGCATCATAAGTAAAGGCGTTGATCTCGTCGATTTCCTCCAGCAGATCCGAGGGGGCGTAGTCGTCTTGCTTGGTGGCGATGCCGTCGAAGGCAGAATTCAGCATTCGGATGATCTCGGCGGATTCGTTGCTGACGATGGTTTCGCGCTTCAGATCCCACAGCACGGGCACGGTGACGCGGCCGCTATAGGCCGGATCGGCGCGCAGATAGACCTCGTACATGTATTTCGCATCACTTACGGGGTCGGGAATCACGCCGGGCCCCCGCTCAAAGGTCCAACCGTTTTCCCCCATAAAAGGATTGACGACCGAAACGCTGATCGCGTCCTCCAGCCCCTTTAGGGCACGCATGATCAGGGTGCGGTTGGCCCAGGGACACGCGAGCGAGACATAGAGATGATATCGCCCGGCCTCGGCCTTGAAGCCGTCACCGCCGGTCGGGCCGGCACTGCCGTCAGGTGTGATCCAGTTGCGAAACTGTGCATCGCTGCGCACGAACCGGCCCCCGGTGCTGGAGGTGTCGTACCACTGGTCATGCCAGGTTCCATCGACGAGAAGTCCCATTTTGAATTCATCCTTTCGGTAAAGAGCGGTTTGACAGAGTTGGCCGAGACCCGGTCAGGCATCGCCCGACAGCCCCGACCAGCTGTTCAGCTGGGGCCGGCTGCCCGAGCCATCAGGCCAGTTTGTCCGCAATCTCGACCAGACGCCGCGCTTGATGTCGGATAGCCGCCTTGGCATCGTCCGAGAAATCCTCACCCGCATTGTGGCTGTAGCCGTAGGGGTTGCCGCCGGTCTTGAAGATCACCTCGTCAGTAAATCCGGGCGCCACAACGATCCCGCCCCAGTGCATGACCGTGTTATAGAAGGAAACCAAGGTGGTTTCCTGCCCGCCATTGGCGTTTTGCGCGGATGTCATGGCCGAGACCGGCTTGTTCGCCAGCCCGCCCTTGGACCAGATACCGCCCAGCGTGTCGATAAAGGCGCGCATCTGGCTGGCCATGATGCCGAAACGGGTCGGGGCCGAAATGAGATAGGCGTTTGCCCATTCCATGTCTTCCACCGTGGCGTTGGGAATCTCGGCGGTCTTTTCGGTCTGTGCCTTCCAGGCATCCACACCGGTAACGACGTCATCGGGGCAGTTTCCGGCGCTTTCAGCAACCGCACTTCCGCTCCAGCGTCCTTTGCTGCCTCCGCCGCGATGCTGGCCATCTGATGGTTGGTGCCGTAGCTGGAATAGTAGATTATGGCGAGTTTGGTTGACATTATCATGATTCTCCATTCGGTTAGATTGGGTTTGGGGGTCAAACGTTGCCGTTCGCCCGAGTGTTCCGCTGTGCATCAACGCAGCACGCCATCAGGACAAAGTGAAACGGTCCGTCGTTCTGGATAAGCATCCCGCGCCTCCTGGCTGATTGTTGTTGCTTGAGCCCGATATGGGCTACCAGACCATTGCAGTGAAGGCGGATAATGTTGCATTCACTATTGCGATAAATGTAACAAACCTCATGGGCGAACTTGAATCCATTCGCGTCTTCCTGACCGTGGCCGAACAGCAGAGCTTTGCTGGCGCGGCGCGGCAGTTGGGAATGACCCCGGCATCGGTCACGCGCACCATCGCGGCGCTCGAGTCGCGCCTTGGCGTGCAATTGCTGGTGCGCACGACGCGGCAGGTCTCGCTTACGTCAGCGGGGGCGATTTATGCCGCGCGCGCGGCGCCGCTCGCCGATGGGTTGACCGAAGCGGCCAATGAAACCCGAGAGGCGCAGGGTATCATCTCGGGCCGCCTGCGAATCAGCGCGCCGCTGTCGTTGGGCGTCAAGGTTCTGCCAGCAGTTCTGTCGGAATTCGGTGCGCTGCACCCGCAGATGAATCTGGACGTCAGCCTGTCTGACGGCTTCGTTGACATCGTCGCGGAAGGTTTCGATCTGGCCATCCGTGTTTCTGGGCCGCCGAATGAAAAATCCACGATCTGGCGCAAGATCTGCAAGGTTCCGCGCCTGTTGGTCGCCACACCTCAGTATCTGCGCGCGCATGGCACTCCGGAGCGCCCCGAAGACCTGGCCGACCACAGCTGTCTTGGCTATCATGACGATCTGCTTGACGAGGTCTGGCAACTTTCAAACGGCAAGTGTCGGCGCAGCCACAAGGCGCAAGGCCGACTTAGCACCAACAACGGTGATCTTCTGACGGGCCTGGTCCTGAACGGAGAGGGCATCGCCCTGCTTCCGCGCTTCATCATCGATGATGCCCTTGCCGCCGGGCGCATGACCGAGGTGCTGCCCGATTGGAAGTCGGCAGATATCTGGCTGACCCTGTATTACCCGCCCTACGATCAATTGCCGCTGCGCGTCGCAGCATTCTCGGATTTCTTCGAGGCGCATGTGAAAAAGATCGGTCTGCCGGGCGGAGAGTGAACCCCTTATGCAACGTCCGGTCTTCTTCCCCCGAAGCGTTTAGTGCGTTGCTTCTGACCAAGACCGTCTCCATCGCCTCGACGGGCCACGGCAGGATTCAGAGGAGCGGAAGCAGCAAGGCCGTTGTTGATTCTTGATGCGGGCATTAGTTTTTCAATGCGTACCCCACTGAAGCTCATACTGTTGCACCGCAAAATCAGGAGATACGGCCAATGGACAAGCTCTCCGTCATGCATGCCTTCCGCCGCATCGTCGAGCGCGGCAGTTTCGCAAGGGCAGCGGAAGATCTCGGGGTTTCGCCGGCGCTCCTCAGTCGTGAGGTCAAGCTGCTCGAAGAGAGTCTCGGCTGCACCTTGCTCACCCGCACCACGCGATCGATGTCGCTCACTGATGCCGGGCGCCTCTACTACGACGAGGCCACCGGCATTCTAGACGCGGTGAAGCAGATCGAAACCCGCATCCGCGACGGTGCCGGCGCGGTGCGTGGCCATCTCAATGTGAATGCCCCCAGTTCTTTCGGCCAGACGGTCATCGCGCCGATCCTTCCGGATTTCCTCGATACCTATCCAGATCTCAGGTTCACACTGTCGCTCGACGACCGGGTGGTCGATATGGTCGAGGGCGGGTTCGACCTCTCGATCCGCATCCGCCCCACGATGCCGGACTCGGCGCATGTCGCGCGCAAGATCGGCAAGATACAGCAACGCATTTTCGCGTCACCGGCTTATCTGGACCGGGCCGGCGTGCCAGAAACGCCCGACGACATCCCATCCCACAGGGTTATCGGCTTCCTGCTGGCTGATCACCTCAGCGCATGGAACCTTCAGGGCCCCTCTGGCACCAAAACCATCGTCCTCGATCCCCCCGTCAGGGTCGGAAACAGCCTCGTCCTGCGCGACCTTCTGATCGCGGGCCACGGCATCGGCACCTTGCCAGATTTCATTTCCAAACCGGCGGAAATGCGCGGTGAATTGGTGCGTGTCCTGCCAGAATGGGAATTGACGGCGCCGGAGGTCTTTGCAGTGACCGCCTCGCGCTTCGGCATGGACGCCAAGGTGACGGCATTTCTCGACCATCTTCGCAAGGCGCTCGGGCGCTGACATTCTTCAACAGGCGTAAAGAATGAAGTGACAGCGGGGCGGTTAATCCCCCGCGCCCGATCGGCGATCTTCCCAGGCATCGAAACCCCAATGCCCGAGAGGAAATCATGACCCGCGTTCTTGTTCTCTACTATTCCAGCTATGGCCATGTCCGCGACTTGGCACAGGCCGAAGCCGAAGGTGCCAGATCCGTGCCCGGCACCCATGCCGATCTGCGCCGCGTTCCCGAAACCGTGCCCGACGACATCCGCGCCAAAGCCGGGTTCGCAACGGATGACACGCCACTGGCGGCGCCTGCCGACCTCGAGCATTATGACGCCATCATCCTCGGCACGCCGACGCGCTTCGGCATGATGGCCGGTCAGATGAAAACCTTTCTCGATCAGGCCGGCGGGCTCTGGGCGCGCAACGCGCTGGTTGGCAAGGTCGGAGCGGTCTTTGCTTCGACCGGCTCGCAGCATGGCGGGCACGAGGCGACGCTGCTCTCGACCCAGATACCGCTTCAGCATTTCGGCATGCTGATTGCGGGCATGCCCTACACCTTCGCGGGCCAGACGACAGCCGAGGCCATCATCGGCGGTGCGCCCTATGGTGCCGGCACGATCGCGGGCACGGACGGTTCGCGCACGCCGACCGAGACCGACCTGGCAGGCGCACGTTTTCAAGGGGCGCATGTCGCCCGGATCGCTGCGCGGCTGGCTGGTGCCGACCCGCAAGCGGAGGCAGCCTGATGCCAGCCCTCACAATCGACTTCTTCCACGACGTTGTCTGCTGCTGGTGCTTCAACATCTCCTCGCGGCTGCGGTCCCTCGCCGAGGAATTCGACCTCGACATCCGGCATCGGACCTTCGTACTGCAAGCCAGCCCTGCGGAAATGGCGGAGCGCTGGGGCACACCAGAAGCCGCCCGCGCGACGATCCTCGACCATTGGGCCGCCTGCAAACAGGTGAGCGACCGGCCCGCCCTCGTCAATATCGACGCCATGCGGTCCGCGCCGTTCGATTACCCGCACGGGATGATCGCGGCGCGAGGCTGCAAGGCGGCGGAACGGCTGGGCGGTCAGGCCGCCCACTGGGACATGTTCGACCGGCTTCAGCAGGCGCACCTATCTGAGGCGCGGAACGTCGCCGATCCTGCCACGGTGCTGGACATCGCTCACGACCTTGGCCTCGACGCTGCAGCCTTCGCGGAGGTTTTCGACGATCCGGCAACCGCACGCGCGGTCAAGGCTGACCGTCAGCACGCAAGCGCGCTCCAGGTGCGCGCCGTCCCCACCCTGATCGTCCGCGAGACCGGCACCCGCCTTGTCAACGGACCACGCGAGGATCTCGCGGCGCAATTGCGCGCCGCGCGGAGCCTCGCAGCATGAAAGGATTTGCCATGATTAGGCTGTTTTCGACCCGCAAAGAACGCCGCGACCGTAAACTGAAAACCCTGCCGCACGACCTGCCGCCCCACATTATGCGCGACATCGGCCTGACACCCTGGCCCGAACGCCAACGTTTGCCCTTTCAACCGCTCTGGTGAGCGACCAAACCGCAGGAACTACCATGCCCGACACATTACCGACGCTTCACATGCTTTGCGGGAAGATTGCGGCTGGGAAATCCACCTTAGCGACCCGCCTCGCAGACCTCCCGCAAACCGTCCGGATCACCGAGGACGATTGGCTTAAGGCACTCTTCGCCGAAGAACTGAACTCCTTGTCCGATTACAAGCGATGTTCCGCGCAACTCAGGCAGATCATGGCGCCCCACATTGCCGCTTTGTTGAATGCGAGGGTTTCGGTAGTGCTGGACTTTCCGGCCAACACCGTCGAACAGCGCCGCTGGATGCGCGGCGTTATTGAGATGTCCAAGGCCGCTCATTACCTCCACGTGCTGAATGTACCGGACGACGTCTGCCTTGCGAGGCTGCGCAGACGTCGCCTGCAAGGCGATCACCCCTTCTCAGTGACCGAGGCCCAGTTTCGTCAATTCTCCCGTCACTTTTCGTCGCCGTCGCCGGATGAGAGCTTCAATGTCATCTGGCACGAAGGCGGCGGATAGCCCGGCCAGAATTGCTAGTGCCGGCTCCGGCATAGGCTCGAACGCCAGCTTCCTACTCCCAACGCCCGACCTAACGAGGCTCCTCATGACACGCACCACTGACATTTTCCTTACCGCGCTCGCCCCCGCGATCTGGGGCAGCACCTACCTCGTGACAACCGAAGCGCTGCCTGATGGCTACCCGGTCACCCTTGCCGCCCTGCGTGCGCTGCCAGCCGGTTTGCTGCTGCTCGCCGTCACGCGTTGCCTGCCGTCCCGTGCCTGGATCGGGCGGGCCTTCCTTCTTGGCAGTTTCAATTTCGCGCTCTTCTGGGTGTTGTTGTTCGTGGCCGCTTACCGGCTCCCCGGCGGGGTGGCGGCGACGCTGGGGGCGTTGCAGGCGATGATGGTCATCGTGATGGCGCGCGGCTGGCTGGGCACGCCGATCCGGGCGGGCGCAGTGGCAGCGGCGGCGACGGGGGTGATCGGAGTGGCGCTGCTGCTCATCGGCCCGGAGGCTGACCTTGATCCCATCGGCATCGCCGCAGGCCTTGGTGGGGCTGCGTCAATGGCGGCGGGCACCGTGCTCAGCCGAAAATGGCAGCCGCCAGTCTCGGCCCTCAGTTTCACCGCTTGGCAACTGACCGCCGGCGGCCTGATCCTGTTTCCGCTCGCACTGATCATCGAGCCGCCCTTGCCGCCACTTTCCGCGACCAATCTCGGCGGGCTTGTGTGGTTGGGCCTGATCGGCGCTGCGGCGACCTATGCGCTCTGGTTCAGGGGTGTGGCGCGGTTGGAGCCCGGCGCAGTTTCCATGCTCGGCATGATGAGCCCGGTGACGGCGGTGATCCTTGGCTGGATCTGGCTCGATCAGTCACTGTCGCCGATGCAGATTCTCGGAGCGGCGATCGTCCTCGGTTCGGTCTGGGCAGGACAGCGCACCAACCGGCCGAGGGGATCCGCTGCCCGCGTACCGCCGCTTGCCTCACGGGTGCGCCTTGATCCATCCTCTGAAACCGGCATGTTCGGGGCACACCGGTTTAAGCAAAGCTGAAAACATCAATCAGGAGAAGCTCAATGGCTCAACGTGGTTTCACTGTTCGCGCCCTTGGCGAAATTGCCATCCGCTGCATTGATTTCGACGCGATGGTCGCGTTTTATCGCGATGTGATCGGGTTGGAGCCGTTCAATGATCCGGACAATGGCCGGATCGTTTTCTTTCGTATCGCTGACGGCTTTGGCGGCCATACCACCGTTTTGGCCCTGTTTCGCCACGACATCGAAGGCGCTGGCCACACCAACGCAAGCGACGTACCCCCCGCGACCGGTCCGGGCTCCTCGCTCCATCATCTTGCGCTCAGCCTGCCATGGGACGAACAGGAAGCGGTCATCGCGTGGTACGAAAAACTCGGCCGGGAATATAGCGTTGAAACATTCGATTGGGTCGGTTGGCGTGGTGTCTTCACGTCCGATCCGGACGGCAACACTGTCGAACTCGTTGCAAAAGAACCGGATACTTGACCGACGAACTCTCCTTGGCAGGCTCAGCGAATGAAATGCATGCTGTGAACTATTCTACCATGAGCGGGATTTGAGCCTTCGCCCCGAACTCGGCCCCGACCAGACAAGCGCGCAAAGCCGGCTGGCATAGTCTGAGGCAGATTGTGGAGAATCTTTGAGGCTCAGAATACCAACATCCCCTTGGAAACATGAAGAATTGACTTTTTTTGGGGGGTATGGTGCCCAGGAGAGGACTCGAACCTCCACATCCTTGCGAATACTAGCACCTGAAGCTAGCGCGTCTACCATTCCGCCACCTGGGCAGGTGTCGTGAGCCGTGCATTTAGCCCCGGGGCGCGGTGGTGTCAACGGCATTTTGCCGCGCGGCGCAAATTGCCATAGCGCCTTGTCCAGAGCGCGCCTTGCGAGTAGGACTGAGGGCGGAAAATTCTTTGTCCAAAGGTCCGGAGGCTCGTTGATGTCCAAACTCGTCACCATCTACGGTGGATCAGGTTTTGTCGGGCGCTACATTGCGCGGCGGTTGGCCAAGGATGGCTGGCGTATTCGTGTCGCTGTGCGGCGACCGCACGAGGCGGGAATCGTCACTCCTTACGGCGTCGTCGGACAGGTTGCGCCGGTGCTGTGCAATATCCGTGATGACGACAGCGTGCGCTCTGTCATGCAAGGCGCGGATGTGGTGATCAACTGCGTCGGCACGTTCGACCGCAAGGGCAAGAACAATTTCGACGCCGTGCAAAACGAGGGCGCGGCACGTATCGCGCGGATCGCCGCCGAGACGGGCGTGACGCGCATGGTTCATATTTCAGCCATCGGCGCGGATGCAGAGGCGGACAGTGAATACGCCCGGTCCAAGGGCCGTGGCGAGGCCGCTGTATTGGAACATTTCCCCAGCGCCGTGATCCTGCGCCCGTCGGTGATCTTCGGGCCTGAGGATGCCTTCTTTAACCGGTTTGCCGGTTTGACCCGGCTGGGGCCGGTACTGCCTGTGGTCGGGGCCGGCACAAAGTTTCAGCCCGTCTATGTCGATGACGTGGCCGCCGCAGCCGTGATGGGTGCGTCGGGCAAGGCCGCGCCCGGCATCTACGAACTGGGTGGCCCGGACGTGAACACGTTCCGCGAGTTGATGGAGCAGATGTTGCATGTCATTCGGCGGCGTCGCATCGTGATGAACATCCCGTTCTGGATCGCATCGGTGATGGCGGGTGTGATGGAATTGGTGCAGACGGTTTCGTTGGGCCTTATCCCGCCGCAGATCACTCGCGATCAGGTGGCAACCCTGCGTCATGACAACGTGGTGAGCGACGGTGCAAAGGGGTTTGCCGATCTCGGGATCGAGCCGAGTGCGTTGGAGGCTGTTCTGCCCGATTACCTGTGGCGGTTCCGGCCCGCAGGTCAGTACGAGGCGATCAAGGAGTCGGCTGGCAACCTGCGCGCCTGAGATAATTTGCGTTTGATCTGAAACGGATATAGTGCGAGACGCATCGCATCGTTCGAACGCCGTGGCTGTTTTGGCAAGGATCAGGGCTGAGGGTTTGTGCCAAACGCAATGAAATTTCGGGAACTTTCTGATGTCTGACACCACTCTGGTCGCGGCCTTTCTGGGGCTGATCGAAGGGCTGACCGAGTTCATTCCGGTGTCATCCACGGGGCATCTGCTGTTGTTCGGGCATTTCCTGGGGTTCGACAGCCCCGGACGGACCTTTGAAGTTGTCATTCAACTAGGTGCTGTGCTGGCGATCCTGACGGTCTATTTTGGAAGACTGACGGGTGTTATGTGCGCGGCGCCGCATGATCCGGCGGCGCGTCGGTTCCTGTGGGCAGTGCTGGTCGCGTTCCTGCCGGCTGTGCTGGTTGGCGTGATGGCGCACGGTTTCATCAAGACAGTGCTCTTTGAATCGCCGATGCTGGTCGCCATGATGTTGATCATCGGCGGTGTTGTCCTGCTGTTTGTCGACCGCTACGCCCCTGATCCGCGGCATGATGATGCGATGGATCTGCCACTGGGCATCGCGTTCACGATCGGTCTGTTTCAATGTCTTGCGATGGTACCAGGCACCAGCCGCTCTGGCGCGACCATCGTCGGTGCGCTGCTGATGGGTGTCAGCAAACGGGCTGCCGCCGAGTTTTCCTTCTTCCTCTCGATCCCGACCATGGCGGGCGCCTTCGGCTATGACCTGTGGAAGAACCGCGATGTGCTGGACCTGAGTGCGATGGGGGATATCGCCATCGGCTTTGCGCTGGCTTTTGTCACGGCGGTGTTCGTCGTGAAGGGTGTTTTGAATTTCATCAGCCGCAATGGCTACGCCTTTTTCGGATGGTGGCGAATCATCGTGGGGGTTTGCGCGATGGGTATGATGTGGGCTGGGCTCTAAATAGGTATCACTTGTTTACTATTATTTTCGATCATTCGTTAACAATTTGGATTTCCCGGATTTATTTCTGAAGTTAGGTCACAACTGCTGACTTTTATTTCCGAACCGGACGTATTAGAACGGCGCATCAATGAAAGGTGCGCCCGTGGCCAATGATCCTATGCTGAAATTCGTAACCGTGCCCCGGGACATGCCGGAAAAGCGTGCCCCTGATCTACGGAGCCAGGATTTCCACGAGATTTACGCCGAGTACGCCGACGCCAAGGCGAAAGAGCAGGCGAGCCGGTGCAGCCAGTGCGGCGTGCCCTACTGCCAGACCCACTGTCCGCTGCACAACAACATCCCCGACTGGCTGCGCCTGACCGCCTCGGGGCGGCTGCAAGAGGCGTACGAGCTGAGCCAGGCAACGAATACCTTCCCCGAGATTTGCGGCCGCATCTGCCCGCAGGACCGGCTGTGCGAGGGCAACTGCGTGATCGAGCAGTCCGGCCACGGCACCGTGACCATCGGCGCCGTCGAGAAATACATCACCGACACCGCATGGGATCAGGGCTGGGTCCAGCCGATCGCGCCCATCAGCGAACGCCCCGAGAGCGTCGGCATCATCGGCGCAGGCCCCGGCGGGCTGGCGGCTGCGGATGTTCTGCGCCGCGCGGGCCTGCAGGTGACGGTCTATGACCGCTACGACCGGGGCGGCGGGCTGATGACCTACGGCATTCCGGGGTTCAAGCTGGAAAAGGACGTGGTGATCCGCCGCATCGAGCAGCTTGAGCAAGGCGGCGTCGAACTGAAGCTGAATTGCGAGGTTGGCACCGATATCTCTTTCGGTGCGATCCGGGGCAAGCATGACGCGGTGATCATCGCCACGGGCGTCTATAAATCACGCGAATTGCAGGGGCCGGGCGCAGGGGCCGCGGGCATCGTGCGGGCAATCGACTACCTGACTGCATCAAGCAAGCAGTGGTTTGGCGACGCGGTGCCAGAGATCGACAGCGGCGAGTTGAACGCCAGTGGCAAGCGCGTCGTCGTCATCGGCGGCGGCGATACGGCGATGGATTGCGTGCGCACCGCGATCCGGCAGGGAGCGACATCTGTAAAATGCCTCTACCGTCGCGATCGGGCGAACATGCCCGGCAGCCAGCGCGAAGTGAACAACGCCGAGGAAGAAGGCGTGATCTTTGAATGGTTGAGCGCGCCCAAGGGGTTCCTGGGCGATCCGATCACGGCGGTGAAGGTGCAGAAAATGCGCCTTGGTGCCCCCGATGCGACGGGCCGGCAAAGACCCGAAGAGATCGAGGGCGCCGAGTATGACGAGCCTGCCGATCTGGTGATCAAGGCCTTGGGCTTTGAGCCAGAGGACCTGCCGGGGCTGTGGGAGCAGCCAGAACTGGCGGTGACCCGCTGGGGCACGATCAAGGCCGAATTCACCTCTGGGCGCACCGAGATGGACGGCGTCTATGCGGTGGGCGACATCGTGCGCGGTGCCAGCCTTGTGGTCTGGGCTATCCGCGACGGGCGCGACACGGCAGCGGCGGTGTTGGCGGATATCGACGCCGCGGCGACAATGGCGGCGGAATAAGGCGGATCGGTATCACGTCGGTAAGACGTCGGTATTTGGACCGTGTGAAAATCGGCGTGGCGGCAATGGCGGGTCAACAAAGCTGACCTAAGCAGATCAAGGGACTGGCAGGCAATGGCGGAGAAAACCGGAAGATGCATGTGCGGCGCGGTCAGCTTTACCGCTCGGGGCACGCTCGACCGTTTCAATATCTGTGCTTGCGACATGTGCCGCCGGGTGACGGGATCACAGTTCTTCAGTGTCTGGCTGCGGATGGATGACGTGGACATGACCGGTGCCGAGCATATTCGCACGCTGCAAAGCTCCGATTGGGCCGAACGCGCGTTTTGCGGAAAATGCGGATCGGCCCTGTGGTATCGGCCAACGGACAACTCCGACGGTGTCGGGCTGTCGCTGGGACTGTTTGACGATATCGCCGGGCTGGAGGCCGATAATCACTGGTACACGGACAAGGAAATTTGCCGGACCGTGAAATTGGCCCCCGCGCACACCATGACCGAGGCCGAGACTCATGCGCAATTCGGCGGCGGGGCGGTCTGATGCGGCAGCTGGCCCAGCGCCCGAAACAGACCCTGTGCGGACGCGTTCGTAACCTGCGTGGATTGCGCGGCGAGAGGATCGCCGCATGAGCATGTTGGGACGATGCCTGTGCGGCGCGGTGCAACTGCATGTAGCGCGACATTCGCAAGAAATGTCGGCCTGCCATTGCCGGATGTGCCGCCGCTGGGCGGGCGGTGCGATGCTGGGATTTTTGGCGCCGAAGGATGCGGTCGAGGTGACGGGGCCGGTCAGGCTCTATGTCAGTTCGCCGCTGGCCGAGCGCGCGTTTTGCGGCACCTGCGGATCGCAGCTCTGGCTGCGTGGAACCGGTGCGACGGAGGACGGCAACCTGGAGCTTTCGCCGGGCCTGTTCGACGATGGAGAGTTGCGCCTGGTGCGCGAAATTTACGCCGATGATCAGCCGCATGGGCTGGCCTTTGTCGGGGATCACACGCGGGTGAGCAAACAACAATACGAAGCGGACTGGCCGTCCGTGGATGAGGGAGACGAGATATGACCGAATACAACGCCGAGTGGGTCCGGGCCGAAGAAGCCAAGCGCAACTGGCTGGCCGAGAACGGCATGTATGCCCATGACGAGGAGCATTCATCCTGCGGGGTCGGTCTGGTGGTGTCGATCAACGGCAAGCCCAGCCGCAAGGTGGTGCAGGCGGGCATCGACGCGCTCAAGGCGATCTGGCACCGCGGCGCGGTCGATGCCGACGGCAAGACCGGCGATGGCGCGGGCATCCATGTGCAGATCGCCGTGCCGTTCTTCTATGACGCGATCCGGCGCACCGGGCACGAGCCGCGCGAGGATCAGCTGGTCGCCATCGGTCAGGTCTTTCTGCCGCGCACCGATTTTGGCGCGCAGGAAATGTGCCGTACCATCGTCGAGACCGAAGTGCTGCGCATGGGGCACACGATCTATGGCTGGCGGCATGTGCCGGTCGATATCACTTGCCTGGGCGAGAAGGCCAACGCGACCCGGCCCGAGATCGAGCAGATCATGATCTCGAACGCCAAGGGCATCGAGGAAGAGGCGTTTGAGCGCGAGCTTTACGTCATTCGCCGCCGGATCGAAAAAGCCGTCGTGGCGGCGGGGATCGCCGGGTTTTACATCGCGTCGCTCAGCTGTCGCAGCATCATCTACAAGGGCATGATGTTGGCCGAACAGGTGGCGGTGTTCTACCCCGATCTGATGGACGAGCGGTTCAAGTCCGCCTTTGCGATCTACCATCAGCGCTATTCCACCAACACCTTTCCGCAGTGGTGGCTGGCGCAGCCGTTCCGGATGCTGGCTCATAACGGCGAGATCAACACGCTGAAGGGCAACATGACCTGGATGAAGAGCCACGAGATCCGCATGGCGTCTTCGGCGTTCGGGGATCTGGCCGAGGATATCAAGCCGATCATCGCCGGTGGATCATCGGACAGTGCCGCGCTGGATGCGGTGTTCGAGGTGCTGGTGCGCGCGGGCCGCTCTGCCCCGATGGCCAAGACGATGCTGGTGCCCGAATCGTGGTCCAAGCAGGCCGAGGACCTGCCGCAGGCGTGGCGCGACATGTATTCCTACTGCAACTCGGTCATGGAGCCGTGGGACGGCCCCGCTGCTCTGGCGATGACCGATGGCCGCTGGGTCTGTGCGGGGCTGGACCGCAACGGGCTGCGGCCGATGCGCTATGTGGTGACAGGCGACGGGCTACTGATCGCGGGCAGCGAGGCGGGCATGGTGCCCATCGACGAGGCCAGCGTGCGCGAAAAGGGCGCGCTGGGGCCGGGTCAGATGCTGGCCGTGGACATGAAGGCGGGGCAGATGTTCCGCGACCACGAGATCAAGGACAAGCTGGCCGGCGCCCAGCCCTTTGGTGAATGGGTGGGCCGGATCAACGATCTGGAAGAGACCCTGAGCGTGGTCAGCGAAGAGCCGATGCATACCGGGGGCGACCTGCGCCGCCGCCAGATCGCGGCGGGCTATACCATCGAGGAGCTGGAACAGATCCTGGCACCGATGGGCGAGGACGGCAAAGAGGCGATTGCGTCGATGGGTGACGATACGCCCAGCGCGGTGCTGAGTGCCAAGTACCGCCCCCTGAGCCATTTCTTCCGGCAGAATTTCAGCCAGGTCACCAACCCGCCGATTGACAGTTTGCGCGAATACCGGGTGATGAGCCTCAAGACCCGGTTCGGCAACCTCAAGAACGTGCTGGACGAAAGCAGCGCGCAGACCGAGATCCTGGTGCTGGAAAGCCCGTTCATCGGCAACGCGCAATGGACCGTGCTGATGCAGCAGTTCAACGCCGACGTGACCGAGATCGACTGTACCTTTGCGCCCGGACCGGGTGCGTTGCAGGCCGGGCTGAAACGCATCCGCGCCGAAGCCGAGGATGCGGTGCGCTCTGGCGCGGGGCATCTGGTGCTGACCGATCAATACAGCAGCGCGGAGCGGATCGGCATGCCGATGATCCTCGCCACCTCTGCCGTGCACAGCCATCTGACGCGCAAGGGGCTGCGGACCTTCACCTCGCTCAACGTGCGGTCAGCCGAATGTATCGACCCGCATTACTTTGCCGTGCTGGTTGGCGCGGGTGCGACAGTGGTCAACGCCTACCTGGCCGAGGATTCGCTCGCCGACCGGATCGAACGGGGCCTGCTGGAAGGCACGCTGACCGACGCCGTGGCGCGCTATCGCAAGGCGATTGACGCGGGCCTGTTGAAAATCATGTCGAAGATGGGGATTTCGGTGATTTCCTCCTATCGCGGGGGCCTCAATTTCGAGGCTATCGGCCTGAGCCGCGCGATGTGCGCCGAGTATTTCCCCGGCCTTGTCAGCCGGATCAGCGGTATCGGCGTCAGCGGTATCCAGACCAAACTGGAAGAAGTGCATGCACGGGCCTATGGCGCGGCCGAGAACGTCCTGCCCATCGGCGGGTTTTACAAGGCGCGCAAATCGGGCGAGAGCCACGCCTGGGGCGCGCAGACCATGCATATGATGCAGACCGCCTGCAACACCGCCAGCTATGAGTTGTGGAAACGCTATAGCGCGGCGATGCAGGCCAATCCGCCGATTCACCTGCGCGATCTGATGGCGATCAAGCCGCTGGGCAATGCCGTGCCCATCGAAGAGGTCGAGAGCGTGACCGCGATCCGCAAGCGGTTCGTGACACCGGGGATGTCGCTGGGGGCCCTCAGCCCCGAGGCGCATAAGACGCTGAACGTGGCGATGAACCGTATCGGCGCGCGCAGCGACAGTGGCGAAGGCGGCGAAGATCCGGCGCATTTCCTGCCTGAACCGAATGGCGACAACCCGTCGGCCAAGATCAAACAGGTTGCCTCGGGGCGGTTTGGTGTGACGGCGGAATACCTCAACCAGTGCGAAGAACTGGAAATCAAGGTGGCGCAGGGTGCCAAGCCCGGCGAGGGTGGCCAGCTGCCCGGCATGAAGGTGACAGAGCTGATTGCGCGCCTGCGCCATGCGACACCCGGCGTGACGCTGATCAGCCCGCCGCCGCATCACGACATCTACAGCATCGAGGATTTGGCGCAGCTGATCTATGACCTCAAGCAGATCAACCCGCGTGCCAAGGTCACGGTCAAGCTGGTGGCGCAATCGGGCGTGGGCACGATTGCCGCTGGTGTCGCCAAGGCCAAGGCGGATGTGATCCTGATCTCGGGCCATAATGGCGGCACGGGGGCCTCGCCTGCGACCTCGATCAAATATGCGGGCCTGCCGTGGGAAATGGGCCTGACAGAGGCGCATCAGGTGCTCAGCATGAACAATCTGCGAGAGCGGGTGACGCTGCGCACCGATGGCGGGCTGCGCACCGGGCGCGATATTGTCATGGCGGCGATGATGGGGGCCGAGGAATACGGCATCGGCACCGCCGCGCTGATCGCCATGGGCTGCATCATGGTGCGCCAGTGCCAGAGCAATACCTGCCCCGTTGGGGTCTGCACGCAGGACCCGGTATTGCGCGACAAGTTCACCGGCAATGCCGACAAGGTGGTGAACCTCATTACCTTCTACGCGCAGGAGGTGCGCGAGGTGCTGGCCGGTATCGGCGCGCGTAGCCTCGATGACGTGATCGGCCGTGCCGACCTGCTGATGCAGGTCAGCCGGGGCAGCGCGCATCTGGACGATCTGGACCTCAATCCGATGCTGGTCACTGTCGATGGCACCAAGAACGTCCGATATGACCGCTCCCGCCCGCGCAACGCGGTGCCGGACACGCTGGATGCGGAAATCGTGCGCGATGCACAGCGGTTCCTTGAGGATGGCGAGAAGATCCAGCTGCATTACGCCATCCAGAACACCGACCGGACCGTGGGCACACGCCTGAGCAGCCATATCGTAAAGAAGTTCGGTATGCGCAATTCGCTGCAACCCGATCACCTGACGGTCAAGCTGTCGGGTAGCGCGGGCCAGTCCCTGGGCGCCTTCGCGGCACCGGGGCTGAAGCTGGAAGTGTCGGGCGACGCCAATGACTATGTCGGCAAGGGTCTTTCGGGAGGCACGATCGTCGTGCGACCGCCAATGTCCAGCGGGCTGGAAGCGTCAGAAAACACCATCATCGGCAACACGGTGCTTTACGGCGCGACGGCGGGCTATCTCTTTGCCGCCGGCCGTGCCGGCGAACGCTTTGCCGTGCGCAACAGCGGCGCGCATGTGGTGATTGAGGGCTGCGGCAGCAATGGTTGCGAATACATGACCGGCGGTGTCGCCGTGATCCTTGGCCGGATCGGGGCGAATTTCGGGGCGGGCATGACCGGCGGAATGGCCTATCTGTATGATCCCGACGGGCGCGCCACGCATCTGATGAACATGGAAACACTGGTCACGTCTGCGGTAAGCCATCCGCATTGGCAGGCAGAGCTGCGCGCACTGGTAGAGCGGCATGCCGCCGAGACCGGCAGCCGCAAGGCGAGCGACATCCTGCAGCACTGGGATCTGGAGTTGCAGAATTTCATCCAGGTCTGCCCGATCGAGATGCTGAACAAGCTGCCGCATCCGCTGGAGGACGCCGAGGTGGCGGTGCCTGCGGAATAGGTGCATTTCCCACGCGTCGGCGCAGGATTGAACATTCTGCGCCGACGCAGGTTATAAGCATGATTGATCCGTTCCCCGAGGCACCCAACCGGAAGGCGCAGAAACGACCATGCCATTGACGCTGATTCCCTTTTGCGTCCCGTTGGACACTGGCGAGCGGGTGCGCATCCGCGAGATCACGCCCGCAGACCGCGACCTGCTGTTGGCGGGCTTCGCGCAATTGTCCGAAAGATCACGATATCTGAGGTTCCTGTCAGCGCATCCGAGCCTGAGCGAGGCCGAACTGGATACGTTCACCGCCACCGGTGACCATTCCCACGCCGCCATTGGGGCCGAACGGCAGGGCGCGGACGCGGTAGAGCCGCTGGGCAGCGCGCGCTATGTTCGCCTGAACCCCGAGAGCGATGCCGCCGAGATCGCTTTGACCATCGTGGATCACGCGCAGGGGATCGGGCTGGGCCGCGCTCTTCTGGGGGCGCTCATGAGGCATGCGGTCGAAAACGGCATTCGCGAATTCGTCGCCCTCGTCCATCCCGAAAACACGGCGATGCGCGCTCTGCTGCGCCGACTTGGCGCGTGCGAGAATGGCTCGGATTTCGGGCAGGTCGAGATACGCGTACCGCTCGGCCCGCCGCTCGACGAAGACGGAAATGCCTTGGTAGGCACCCTTGCGGATGCCTACCAGCGGGCCGAATTGGGCTAAGCCTGCGTGAAGGCCGGGCTTAGAAGCTCGCCTCGTAAAGCTGCTTCAGGTTGGCTTCGGTCAGTTTCACCGGGTTGCCACCGCAGCTGGGATCCTTGATCGCCTCGGCGACCAGTTCATCCACCCGCGCGGGATCGACGCCGAGGTCCTTCAGCGTCCGGGGAATGCCCAGCGCATCGTTGAAGTCCTGCACGAAGGCCCGGAACCCGTCAAAGCCACCTTCGATATCAAGATAGGCCGCCGCCGTGCGGAAGCGGTCGGCGATTACGGGGGCGTTGAGGTCCAGCACCGCAGGCATGCAGACCGCGTTGGTGGTGCCGTGGTGGGTGTGGAATACGGCGCCGATCGGGTGGCTCATCGCATGAATGGCGCCCAGCCCTTTCTGGAAGGCGGTGGCGCCCATCATCGCCGCAGACATCATCTGGGCGCGCGCCTCGATATCGCTGCCATTGGCGTAGGCGCGTGGCAGATAGTCCTTGACCAACCGCATGCCCTCGAGCGCGATGCCCTGGCTCATCGGGTGGTAATGCGGGCTGCTAAACGCTTCGACGCAATGGGCGAAGGCGTCCAGACCGGTGCCCGCAGTGATGAATTTCGGCATCCCCACGGTCAGTTCGGGATCACAGATCACGACCGCTGGCAGCACCTTTGGGTGAAAGATGATCTTCTTCACATGGGTTTCGGAATTGGTGATCACGCTGGCGCGCCCCACTTCCGATCCTGTCCCTGCCGTTGTGGGCACCGCAACGATGGGCGCGATGGCATCCGCGTCGGCGCGCGTCCACCAATCGCCGACATCCTCGTAGTCCCAGACCGGGCGCGTCTGGCCGCACATGAAGGCGACCATCTTGCCCAGATCAAGGCCGGAACCGCCACCGAACGCGATCACACCGTCATGGCCACCGGCCTTGTAGGCCGCGACGCCTGCTTCGAGGTTCTTTTCATTCGGGTTCGGATCTACCTCGGAAAAGATGCCGCGCCCGAGGCCAGCCGCCTCCATGATATCCAGCGTGCCGATGGTGATCGGCAGATCGGCCAGCCCCTTGTCGGTGACAAGCAGCGGGCGTTTCATCCCGGCTTGCGCACAAGCGTCGGGCAGCTCGGCAATGCGGCCAGCGCCGAATTTGATGGCGGTCGGGTAGGACCAGTTTCCAGTGAGGCTCATTTTGTCACCTTCTTGAGATGGTAGGATTTCGGGCGCGTCAGGTTGTGATAGCCGATCACCGACAATCCACCCCCGCGGCCAGTGTTCTTGCAGCCGGTCCAGCACAGGCCGGGATCGAGATAATCGGCGCGGTTCATGAAGACGGTGCCGGTTTCGATCCGGTCCCCGACAGATTGCGCGCGCGCGACATCGGCCGTCCAGAGGCTGGCGGTGAGGCCGAATTCGCTGTCATTCATCAGCGCGATGGCTTCCTCGTCCGATGCCACCTTCATGATGCCGACAACCGGGCCAAAGCTTTCGTCGCGCATGACGCGCATCTCGTGCGTCACATCGGTCAGGATCTGCGGCGTCAGGTAGGCGCCGCCATCGTCTGCGTCAAAGGTTTCGATATGCGCCGTAGCGCCCGCGGCCAGTGCCTCGTCGATCTGCGCGCGCACTTCCTTTGCGAACCGCACATGCGCCATCGGCCCCAAGGTCGTTTCCGGGTCCAGCGGATTGCCCAGCTTGTAGCCGCGCACGATCGCCACTGCCTTTTCCACGAAGGCGTCATAGAGGCTTTCATGCACGTAGATGCGTTCGATCCCGCAGCAGCACTGGCCGGAGTTGAACATCGCGCCGTCAATCAGCGTGTCCACTGCCGCATCCAGATCGGCATCTTCCATCACATAGCCCGGATCCTTGCCACCCAGCTCTGTGCTGACCGGGGTGAAAGTGCCCGCCGCAGCGCGCTCCATCGCGCGCCCGCCGCCGACCGAACCGGTGAAATTGATGAAATCGAACGCGCCATCGGCAATCAGTGCTGATGTAGTGTCGTGATCCAGAAACACGTTCTGAAACACATCCTCCGGCACGCCTGCGGCGTGGAATGCACGCGCCATCCGCTCGCCCACCAGCAGGGTCTGCGTGGCATGTTTCAGGATGACACTGTTCCCGGCGATCAGCGCGGGTGCCACCGTGTTGATCGCGGTCATGTAGGGATAATTCCACGGCGCCACGACAAAGACGACGCCATGCGGCACACGCTTGATGTACCGTTTGAACGTCGCGTCTTCGCCCACTTCGATATCGGCAAGCGCGTCTTGAGCGATCTGGGCCATGTGGCCGGCGCGCTCCTTGAAGCCGCCGAATTCGCCACCGTAGCGCACGGGGCGCCCCATCATATGCGCCAGTTCCGGCACCACCTCGTCATTCATCGCGCCCACGGCCGCGACCCCGGCCATCACCAGCCGGGTCCGCTCTTCGAGCGGCCGCGCCGCCCATGCCGCCTGTGCGGCCCGCGCACGATCCGCGATCGCGCCGGCGCTCTTGATGCTTTCCACCTTCCGCGTGGCGAAAACCGATCCGTCAATCGGCGAAATACATTGCAGTTCCTGTGTCATTCCTATCCCATCAATCCAGACGCTTCATGTCGCATCTTCTGGCCATAAACATCCCCGCCGGGGGCACCTGCCCCGTCGGTACGCGCGCGGTTCAACAGCGTTCGAATCCGCGAGCAATCTCGTAATCCGTCACGATGCGGTCGAAATCCTCGATCTCGACTTCGGCGGCGCGGACATAGTGATCGACCACGTCGTCGCCCATCGCGGCGCGCAGCATGTCCGATCCCTTCAGCGTCTGGCGGGCATCGCGAAGCGTGCCGGGAATCATCCCCTCGTCACCGCTATAGGCATCGCCCTTGAACGGCGGGGACAGCTCCAGCTTCTCTTCGATGCCCGCGATCCCGGCCGCGAGTTGCGCCGCCATCGCCAGGTAAGGGTTGATGTCCGACCCGCCCACACGGCATTCGACGCGTACCGCCTTGGTCCCCTCGCCACACAGGCGGAAACCGGCGGTACGGTTGTCCACCGACCAGATCGTGCGCGTCGGTGCGAATGTGCCCGCCTGGAACCGCTTGTAGCTGTTGATGTAGGGGGCCAGGAAATAGGTGTAGTCGGGGGCGTATTTCAGCATGCCCGCCATGTAGTGTTTCATCACCTGCGACATGCCCAGATCCGCGTCCTTGTCGAAAAAGACGTTTTGCCCGTCCTGCCACAGCGACTGGTGCACATGGCTGGAGCTACCGACGCGATCATGGTGCCATTTCGGCAGGAAGCTGGCCGCATGGCCCTGCTGCCAGGCGATTTCCTTGATCGCGTGTTTCGCGATGGTGTGATAATCCGCCGTATCCAGCGCGGCGGCATATTTGATGTTCAGTTCTTCCTGGCCGGTTTCAGCCTCGCCCTTGGTGCATTCGATCGGCAGCCCGGCGTTCCACAGGTGGTTGCGGATCGGCCGCATCACGTGCTCTTCCTTGGTCGTCTGGAAGATGTGGTAATCCTCGTTATAGCCCGAGATCGGGTCCAGATCGCGGAAGCCGCTCTTGCGGATCTCGTCATAGCTTTTCTCGAACAGGAAAAACTCCAGTTCGGTCGCCATCATCGCCTCATAGCCTAGCGCCTCGAGCCGCTTGAGCTGTTTTTTCAGCATCGCGCGGGGAGAGTGCGGGACATCGGCATGGGTATGGTGATCCTGAACATCGCAGAGCACCATCGCGGTGCCTTCGAGCCAGGGCATCAGGCGGATCGTGCCGAGGTCGGGCTTCATGGTGAAATCGCCGTAGCCCTTTTCCCATGAAGTGCTGGCAAAACCATCCGGCGTGGTCATCTCCAGATCGGTGGCCAGCAGATAGTTGCAGCAGTGGGTTTCCGCATGAGCGCCATTGATGAAATGGCCGGCATGGAACCGTTTGCCCAACAGGCGACCCTGCATGTCCACAAAGCAGACGAGGACGGTATCGATCTCTCCTGCTTCGGTCTTTGCTTTCAATTCGTCGAAACTCAGGCTCATTTCTCGGTCCATTTCTTTCAAGCGGTGGCAAAATTCTTCGCGAAGAATTTTCGACCAGTTTTTTCGCGAAAAAACTGTCCCCCGGCGTTAAACCGGGGGACAGATCGGCTTAGCCGTAGCGGTAGGGCCGGCCGGCCTTGCGCATGTCAGCATTGTATTGCTTGAAGATCTGCACGACCTTGGCCTTGGTTTCGGACTCGGCCGCGATCTCGTCCCAGAACACCTGGGCCGCGTTCTCGACAGTTTCCCATTCGGCATCGGGGATCGAGGTCAGCTTCATCTTGTCGCCGTTTACGCGCAGGTTCGCCTCGCCACCCCAGTACCAGTGCTGGCGATAGTAGTGCGATTGCTCACAGCAGACCTGGAACAGCGTTTTCAGATCTTCGGGCAGTTCGTCCCAGCGGGCCTGATTGGCAAAGAAATGGCCGATCCACGCGCCCGAGATGTTGTTGGTCAGGAAATAGTTGGTCACATCGGCCCAACCCACCGTGTAATCCTCGGTGATGCCCGACCAGGCAACACCGTCCAGCTCGCCGGTCTGTACCGCCACTTCGATATCTTCCCATGGCAGGGTGACCGGCACGACACCGAACTGGCTCAGGAAGCGCCCGGCGGTCGGGAAGGTGAAGATGCGCTTGCCCTTGAGGTCTTCAAGGCTGTTGATCGGGTCCTTGGTCGCGAAATGGCAAGGGTCCCAGGAACCAGCGCTGATATGCTGCACGCCGACCTTGGCGTATTCCGCTTTCCAGATTTCATCCAGACCGTACTGGTTGAACAGGACCGGCACATCGAGGCTGTAGCGGCAGCCAAAGGGGAAGTAACCGCCGAACACTGTCACTTCGGTCGGCGAGGCCATGCTGTCGTCGTCGGACTGCACCGCGTCGATCGTGCCGCGCTGCATGGCGCGGAAGAGTTCTCCGGTCGGCACCAGTTGGTCGGCATAGTACAGTTCGATCTGCATCCGATCGCCGGCGATCTTGTTGAACAGGTCGATGGCCGGTTTCGCCACATGTTCCGCCAGTGCGGCACCTGCATAGGTCTGCATGCGCCAGGTGATCGTCGATTGCGCGATGGCCGGGGTGGCTAGCGGGGCGGCGGCCGCGCCTGCGGCTGCGGCGGTCAGAAACTTGCGTCTTGTGGTCATTTCTTCTCTCCTTTTTGGTATGTCCGGCCCGTTGCGGGGCTCTTTTCAGGTTATTTTCCGTAGACGTAATCGGGCAGCCACAGTGCGATCTGTGGGAAGGTCATGATCAGCGCCAGTGCCGCGACCATCACGGCGACAAACGGGATGATCGAGATATAGATATCCTTCAGACTGATCTCTGGCGGCGCCATGGCCCGCATCAGGAACAGGTTATAGCCAAAGGGCGGGGTCATGTAGGCGATCTGAGTCGTGATGGTATAGAGCACACCATACCAGATCAAATCGAAGCCCAGCGCGCCCACCAGCGGCACATAGAGCGGTGCGACGATCACCAGCATCGCGGTATCGTCCAGGAAGGTGCCCATCAGGATGAAGCTGAGCTGCATCAGGATCAGGATCGTCCACGGGCTGAGGCCCAGCTTGGTGGTGAACAGATCCTCGATCGCCTTGACGGCACCCAGCCCGTCGAAGATCGCGCCAAAGCCCATGGCGGCGAGGATGATCCACATGAACATGCAGCTGATCGCAAGCGTGTTGCGCACCGAATTCTCGAACACCACGCGCGTCATCCGCCGCTTGAACACAGCGGCCATGAACGCCGCCATCGCGCCAAGCGCCGAGCTTTCGACCAGCGAGGTCCAGCCCTTGACGAAAGGCACCATCATCGTGGCAAAGATCACCAGCGGCAGGACACCGGCGCGCAGCAGGCGCAGTTTCTCGGCGGTGCCGATATTGCGTTCTTCCTCGGGCAGGACTGGGCCCAGTTCGGGCTGTATCCGGCAGCGCACATAGATGTAGATGATGAAGAGCACCGCCATCAGCAGCCCCGGGATCACCCCTGCCAGCCACAATTGGCCGACCGGCTGGCGCGCGATCATCGCGTAAAGCACCAGCACCACCGATGGCGGTACCAGAATCCCAAGACTCGATCCCGCCTGAATGACCCCCGTCACCATGATCTTGTCATAGCCGCGGCGCAAAAGCTCGGGCAAGGCGATGGTGGCGCCGATCGCCATACCGGCGACGGAAAGGCCGTTCATTGCCGAGATCAGCACCATCAGCCCGATCGTGCCGATCGCCAGCCCGCCCCGGACCGGACCCATCCAGACATGGAACATCTTGTAGAGATCATCGGCGATGCGACTCTCGCTCAGCACGTAGCCCATGAAGATGAACATCGGCAGAGTCAGCAGCGGATACCACTTCATCAGCTTCATCGCCGCCGAGAACGGCACATCGACCCCGCCCGTACCCCACAGCAGCAGGCCCGCCGCCGCGCCGACAAAACCGATGGCGCCAAAGACCCGCTGACCAGTCAGCAGCATCAGCATCATGGCGCTGAACATCAGGATGGCAATCATTTCATAGGACATCAGATTTCCACCCCGCGAATGCGACCTATATCGCGGCAAAACTCGGCCAGTGACTGCAACAGCATCAGCGTGACCCCGAAGCAGAGCAACGTCTTGACCGGCCAGATATAGGGCCGCCATGCCGTCGAGCTACGTTCGAGAAAGCCAAGTTTTTCGCCGGCCGCTGCCGGCCCTTGGGTGATCAGCACCTTGAACAGGTCCCAGAAGAAACTGAACGGTTCGGTGCCGAAATAGCCCAGCGAATAAGCGGTCGATCCGACCGCGCCATAGAGCAGGACGCCGAGATAAAACAGCAGGAAGAACACGGTAAAGGCATCCATCCACGCCTTTTGCCGGGGCGTCCAGCCGCCGTAAAACAGGTCCATGCGCACATTCGATTGCAACTGGATCGAATAGGGGCCGCCCAGAACGTAATAGGCGACCATGACAAACTGCGCGGTTTCCAGCGTCCAGAGAGACGGGTTGAAGAAGGTCTTGGACACCGACGACCAGAGCAGGACGCCCACGAGGGCGAAAATCAGATACATCGCTATGCGTCCGATGAACCTGTTCATCCCGTCTATGACATGCACATAGCCGCAGATCAGCCTAGGCATGGGCAGACCCCTGTGACTGCAGACCCAGATGGATCAGCGCGGGGCGTATCAGGCCGAGCAGTTCTTCACCGATCTCGGCCACGGCTTCGGGCGTTTGCAGCAGATCATTGCGCACTTCCAGCATCACATTGGGCAGGCCGTGGGCGATACCATGGATCTGCAACGAATGGGTGACACCATCATCGGGACCGTAGGGCTGGTTCCGTTCGACCAGCCGATGCGGCACCTTCAGAGAGGCGGCGAGCATCGCATCGGCCAGACGCGTGTCGGTGTCGTGCAGGATGCCGATCTCGGTCGGGCGTTCCTTGCCATGGAAGAGCGGGGTGAAGCTGTGGACGGTGATCAGCGCGGTCGGCTGGGCGCGGTTCTTGCGGGCCTTGATCTCTGCCGTCACGGCTTCGCAAAATGGGGTATAGACCGATTGCACGCGCTCGGCCCGGTCGGCATCGCTGAGGCCGCGATTGCCGGGCACTTCGATTCGCTCGGATTGCTCGGACATGGCAGAGGGCGCCTCGGGCGGACGATTGCAGTCATAGACCAGCCGGGAAACGGTGCAGGCAACGAGCGGCGCAGCAAGCGCCTCGGCCAGGTAGAGGCTGAGATCGAGCGCACCTGGATCCCAGGCCGCGTGGCTGACGCGATCCTCGGGGGACAGGCCCAGATCACCATAGCGCGCGGGAATGAGATTGGAGGCATGCTCGCAAACGAGGAGAACCGGACCGGAATCCGGGCCAGTCGCCCCCAAAAGTTGGGCTGCGCCGCTATTCGGTGCGTTTGTCATGCGTCCCCCCCACGTGACCCTACTGAATAAATCTTTTCACAACGGCAATTTTCTGTCAATATCATTCCAGAGACGGTCACGCGGGTTTGCCCCCACGTGATAGCGACCGCCTGAAAAGAGGAGCATCGGGGACCGCATTGCCGTGAGCACATCGTCCGACTCCAAGACCGGCAAGCCCGGTGCAACAGTGCGCGAGAAGATTCGCGCGTACTATGCCGCACTGACCCAGTCAGAGCGCAAGTTTGCCAATGCGCTGCTGGCCAATTACCCCGCTGCCGGGCTGGCCTCGATCACCATTGTCGCCGCCAGCGCGGACGTATCCACGCCGACCGTGGCGCGGATGGTGCAGAAGCTGGGCTACAAGGGGTATCCGCAGTTTCACCGGGCCCTGCTGCGCGAGCTGGAGGCGACAGTCTCCGGCCCGACGCAACGGCGTGCCAACTGGGCCAGCGAGGTGCCGGCGACGCATCTGTTGAACCGGTTTGTCACCGCCATCGGCCAGAATATCGAGCAGACCCTGTCGAATATCGACACCACCCAGTTTGACGAGGCGGTGCAGGTGCTGGCCGATACAGACCGGCGGCTCTACCTGGTGGGGGGGCGGATCACGCGTGCGCTGGCGGAATATGCCTTTACCCATTTTCAGGCCGTGCGGCAGCGGATCACGCATATGACCTCGTCCTCGGCCACATGGCCGCATTACCTGCTGGACATGGAGGCGGGCGATGTCCTGCTGATGTTTGACGTGCGCCGCTATGAAACGAACCTGCAACGGTTGGCAGAACTGGCAGCAGAGCGCGGCGTGCATGTGATCCTGATCACCGATCAATGGGCCAGCCCGGTGGCGACGGTGGCCAAACATACCTTTCATTGCTGGGTCGAAATCCCGTCTGCCTGGGACAGCAACATTTCGACCATGATGCTGCTGGAAACGCTGATTGCCGCCGTGCAGGAAGAGAACTGGCCGGAAACGCGCGCGCGTTACGAGCGGCTGGACGAGATTTTCGATGCCGCGCGGCTGTTCGGCAAATGAAGGGCCGACTGCTGTCCTGACCCCGTGTCGGGCCCCTACCCCGGCATCCCGCCTTCATCGATCAGGCTGGACAGCTTTTGCGCCGCGGCCTTCAGTTGCGGCACATGGGCCACTGCATCACGCAGGGAAAGACGTGTTTCGGGCGCGTGAAACGACAGGGTCGATACCAGCCTCCCGTTGGATTCGAGAATCGGCACCGCGACGGCGATCATCCCATCCATGAACTCGGCATTATCGGTCGAATAGCCGCGCTTGCGGGTGATGCGGATTTCTTCCAGCAACGCGTCCGGGTCTGTGATCGTGGCGTCAGTCCGGGCCGTCAGCGCGCCGGAGGTGACATAGTTCCTCAGGTGCTTTTCATCCAGTTGGCTGAGATACATCTTGCCCGCGGCGGTGCAGTAGAAGGGAACTAGCGTGCCGACGGGCAACTGGATGCGCAGCGGCCATTTCGTCTCGACCCGGTCGAGATAGACCATTCCCTCGCGGTCGGGCAGCGCGATGTTGCAGGTTTCACCGATCGACTCGGCGATCTGGGTCAGGATCGCAACCCGCGCAGAGCGGATGCACAGCGACGACAGCAGGCCGGTGGCCATCCAGCGCAACCTTTCCCCCGGAGAATAGCCGCGCCCGTCGATCTCGCGCTGTATGAAACCCTCGGCTTCGAGCGTGGCAAAGAGCCGGTGAATGGTCGGCTTGGGAAGGCCCAGCGTCTGATTTACTTCGGTTGGCGTGACCGGGACGCCGGCGCGCGTCATTGCCTCCAGCACCAGCAGCGGACGCAGGTTGGTCGGGATCGCGCCGTCTTTGTCCTTGGCTTCGGTCATCGGGGCCTCGGTGGTTCGTGTTGGCTGGGCGCTGCGGCCCGACACCATCATCCGGTCCGCCGCACGCGCAAATAGGTTAGACCATGTCTAACGCAAGCGCCGGATTTAGAAAACGCCCCATGAGAACAGCCAGTTCAGGGACGGCAGGGGTGTGTTACGTCACGTCTTTGCATCGCGGTAACGCCAAGGTAGGGTCACTCCGGCCTGCGGTGTCGTTCTCCGGACGCAAACACTGGATGACTGTAGAGGATTGAGCAATGACCCGATGGATCTGGCCCGCCCTCCTGAGCGCCGCGCTCGCGCTGCCTGTCACGGCGCAGGACACCCCGCAGGAGCAGACCGTTCTGAAGCCGGTCAAGCTGATGACGCTTCAAATGGGATCGACCGGCACCTCGCGCAAATTCTTTGGCCATGTCGTCGCCCGGCAGACTGTCGATCTGGCGTTCCAGGTTTCCGGCCAGATCGAGACCTTTCCCGTGGTCGAGGGCGAAACCGTGCCGCAAGGCGCGTTGATTGCCCAGTTGGATCTTTCGACGTTCAAGCTGTCGCTGGATCAGGCCCGGCTACGGCAGGAACAGACCGACCGGGTGGTTGAGCGTCTGGCAAAGATGAGCGACGCCACCGCCAGCCAGGTGCGCCGCGAAGATGCCGACACCGAGGCCGCGCTGGCACGCATTGCCGTCGAAAATGCCGAATTCGCGCTTGAGCACGCCACCTTGTACGCCCCGTTCGACGCACTGGTGGCAGCGCGCGAAGTCGCCAATTACACGACCGTCAACGCCGGCACGCCGGTTGTCCGACTGCATGACATGTCCGAGCTGCGCATCGAAATCGACGTGCCCGAGGTGCTGTTTCAGCGCGCCGGTGCCGACCCCGATGTGACCGTGACCGCCCTGTTTCCGGCCAGCGATCAGGAATTTCCGCTGGAAGTGCGCGAGTTCAACGCCGAGACATCGGAAATCGGGCAGACCTTCCGCCTGACCTTTGGCATGCCGCCGCCCAAGGGGCTGAACATCCTGCCGGGATCTTCGGCCACGATAACGGCCAAGATGAATTCCGCAGAGACGGGCATTTTCGTGCCATCTGCCGCAGTGGCCACCGCAGCCGACGGCGCGACATCGGTTCTGGTATTCGAGCCGGACGAAGGCGATAC